>Ga0209265_1000016_pt1 | contig 37531 bp, 39 predicted proteins | sample GraSoiAngelo_103_FD_185872 | JGI IMG/M metagenome (GOLD analysis project Ga0209265, IMG submission 185872) | Grasslands soil microbial communities from the Angelo Coastal Reserve, California, USA - 14_0903_05_20cm (SPAdes) (version 2) | ecosystem: Environmental > Terrestrial > Soil > Grasslands ...
GTGCGTGACGCGCCGCTGCGCCCAGGCCGGGTCTACGTGCTCTCCAGTGGAATGATGATACCGAAAACACTCTCCAATATTCTTGCGCGTCGATTAATCGAGAATCCGCAGCATTCGATCTTTTTTGTCGGCTACGCCAGCCCCGAAACGCCCGCCGGTCTTCTGCGCGACGCGAGAACGAATGGCGAGGTTGCTCTTGATCCCGACCAACCGGCCCAGCGTGTCCGCTGCAATATCGAACAGTTTCAGTTCAGCGCGCACGCTACGCGCGAGGGGCTCATCGATTACGCCAAAAAACTTTCGCCCGGCAAGATTGTTCTTGTACACGGCGATCCACCAGCCGTGGATTGGATGCGCGCAACCTTGTCGGCAGCGCTTCCCCGATCAGAGATTATTGTGCCGGCGCCGGGCGTGGAGCTGGAACTGTGAGAGGTGATCAGTGAGAGGTGAGAGGTGAGAGGTTACCGATGAGGCGTAAATTGCGTGCTTCAACTTCTCACTTTTCACTTCTCACGTCTCACGAATGAAGATCGTTTCCTGGAACATTAATTCGCTGCGCAAGCGCCAGGACCGCTTATTCGCCTGGCTGGAGGCGAGAAGGCCGGACATTGTTTGTTTGCAGGAGACAAAATGCACCGACGATCAATTTCCGGCGCTCGCTTTACAGGCCAACGGTTATTATGCGGCTTATCATGGGGAAAAATCGTACAACGGTGTCGCGATTCTATCGAAGATAAAATTGTGCGATGTGCGCCCATCGCTCTGCGATGAAGTAGTCGACCAGCAAGCGCGCGTAATTGCGGGAACTGTTGATCGCGTGAGGGTGTTTTCGATTTACGCGCCCAACGGACAGGCGGTCGGATCCCCCGCCTACGAATACAAACTGCACTGGTATCGTCGCCTGCGAGATTGTATCGCAAAAGAAAAATCCAGCGATGTTGTGGTGTGCGGCGATTTCAATGTCGCACCCGAAGATATCGACGTTTACGATGCCGACCTGTGGCGTGGCGCCATCATGTGTTCCGATCAAGAGCGCGCTGCGTTTGAGGGATTGTGTCAGATCGGCTTATGGGACACGCTGCGGATGCATCATAAGGAAGGTGAACTTTTCAGTTGGTGGGATTATCAGATGCGCGCGTTTGAAAGAAATCGTGGCCTGCGCATCGACGCGATTTTGGCCACCGAAAAGCTAGCGAAACGCTGCAGTGCATCAGGGATTGACTTTGAAATGCGCAAGGGCAAGGAACCATCCGATCATGCGCCGGTGTGGGCGGAGTTTACGGATTAAGAAACGCCGAATGCCCGACGCCGACGCTGAATTCAGATTCTGAATTGGACGTTGAGCGTTGGGCGTTGGACGTTGGGCGCTAATGGCTAAGGAATCGCGCATTCGCGTCTCGAATCCTCCGCCAAAGCCTCTCATGATTTGGGATGGTGACTGTTATTTTTGCAAGCGGTGGGTCGAACGTTGGCGCGAAATCACCGCCGGCAAAGTAGATTATGCTCCTTATCAGGAGGCAGCCGCGCGGTTCCCTGAGATTCCAGTCGAGCAATTCAAGCGTGCCGTTGCATTCATGGAACCGGATGGCGAAGCTTTCTCTGCCGCGGAAGCCGTGTATCGCTCGTTGCGATATCGATCTTCGAGGCAATGGCTGGCGTGGAGCTACGATCACGTGCCTGGCTTCGCAGCAATTTCCGAGACTGCTTACAAATTCATCGCCCACAATCGAAGTCTCGGATCAACAGTGACTCGATTGCTCTGGGGCAACGATGTGCGGCCGCCGACTTATTTTTGGGCGCGGCGCTGGTTTCTCCGCATGCTTGGCCTCATTTATCTCATCGCGTTCGTTTCGCTTTGGGTCCAAGTCGATGGGCTTGTTGGCAGCAATGGAATGTCGCCGGTAAGTCAGTTTCTGCCGGCAGTTCGGCAGCAAGTCGGGTCAGACGCCTATTTTCTTTTGCCGACACTTTGCTGGTTCGACTCGAGCAACACGTTTCTACATTTCCTTTGCGGTGGCGGCGTTGTTCTTTCGTTGCTTTTGATTTTTGGCGTCGCTCCCGCGGTTCCCCTTGCCTTGCTGTTTATCTTTTACCTGTCACTCACCATTGGTGGACAAGTGTTTTTCAACTTTCAATGGGATGTTCTCCTGCTGGAGGCCGGCTTTTTGTCGATCTTTCTTGCGCCATGGCGACTGTGGCCGCGGGACCTTTTGTGGCGGCCGGGACCGTCCGCCTTGGCGCGGCTACGGCGCGACAAGGCGATCCCGACTACAGCAACGACGCCAGTTACGGCGTCTCCCGTCTCACGTGCGGGTTTGTTTCTGCTCAAGTTCCTTCTCTTCAAATTGATGCTTATGTCCGGCGTCGTGAAGCTAACAAGCGGCGATGATTCGTGGGGTTGGGTGAATCATTCGTTTCATTGGAGCGCGCTCACAGCGCTTGACTATCATTACTGGTCGCAACCGTTGCCGACAATCTTCAGCTGGTGGGCAGACAAAACTCCTGAATGGTTCAAACATTTCTCAGTCGCATTTTGTCTCGTGGTCGAGATCATCGCGCCATTTTTTATCTGGGCGCCGCGACGCCCGCGGCTGGTCGCTGCGGGACTAATGATCTTCCTTCAAATGGTAATCGCGCTCACCGGCAACTATTGCTTCTTCAATCTGCTGACGATCGCGTTGTGCTTCCTGCTGATCGATGACTCTGTGGTAGGGACGGACCGCCGGGCCGTCCGCCCGCGCGTCGCCGGCGCGCCCGGCGGTCGCGCCCTACCAGACCGACTATGCCAATACGCGGCGATTGCAGTAATTGTTGTCACGTTTCCAATCAACGCCTGGCTCATTTTCAGCGCGTTCAAGCCGCAAAGCCGACCGCCAGGGCGGCTGGCGAACTTCTACGAACAATTGGAAGCATTTCGAATCGTAAATGGCTACGGACTCTTTCGCGTCATGACCAAGGACCGTAGCGAGATAGTGATCGAAGGCAGCGCCGATGGCATTAATTGGGCCCCTTATGAATTCAAATGGAAACCGGGTGACGTGAAACGCGCCCCGGGCTGGTGCGCACCACATCAACCAAGACTCGACTGGCAGATGTGGTTTGCCGCTCTGGAAACTCCCGAGCAAAATCCATGGTTGATTGGACTGATCGTCAGGCTGCTGGAGGGATCGCGGGATGTAACCGGATTGCTTGCGCATAACCCGTTCCCGGATAAGCCGCCCAGCTACATCCGCGCGATGTTTTATCGCTATCGTTTTACAAACAGTAAGGAGCGCCCGCAAACCGGCGCGTGGTGGAAACGTCAGGAACTTCGGGAATATTTGCCGACGATCTCGCGGGATCAGCTGCCAGTAGCGAGAGAGTGAACGCGTTCTGTGCAATGCGTAAGTAAGTGGTCGGCGAATTATGTTTACCGAAATATCGACCGACCACAGCGGGTCGATCCACCTTGAGCCGCACGTGCACTTGAATATATTCGGCGCGTGTCGAAGGAAGGTCAGATCGTAACGGAAGGCACGGTAACCCAGGTGCTGCCGGGAACGATGTTTCGAGTCGATCTACCAGGACAACGCAATGTGCTTGCACATATCTCGGGTAAGATGCGGAAGCATTTCATCCGGATCGTCCCGGGAGATAAAGTTTCTGTCGAGCTTTCACCGTACGATCTGACAAAAGCGCGCATCATTTTTCGCGAACAGTAATTTCCTTCTTTGGCAGCAACATTTAAAACCCTCAGAGCATTCAAGTGCGATTGGTTTTAGGTGTTCAAGTTCGTCAGGAGATTAGTTTGCCGAATTTGTTAAGCACGCGGATAGTTGCAGCGAAAATCAACCGGAGACTACCAATGGCAGAAGAGAATAAGGCAGAACAAAAAATGCCCGCCGCGGCGGGCGGACAAGACAAATTGCAAAGCAGCAAGGAACATGCGCGTAAAGCGGCGGAGGATTTGAAATCAGCAGCGGGCGCTTTCGCTGAAGAATATCGCGGCAAGGCAGAGCAGAAGTGGGGCGAAGCACGCGGCAAAGCAGAACAAGCATGGGGGGATGCGAGAGATCGCGCCCGTACGTTCCAGGAAGACGCGGAGCAATACGTGCGCGAAAATCCAACGAAGGCGATCTTTACCGCGCTCGGAATCGGGTTTGTTCTGGGTCTGATCTTCCGGCGTTAACTCCGAAAGCTTTCGGAGATGATCAGTGAGAGCCCTCGGTCCAGCAATCCTGCGGGGCATGTCGGCTTGCTCGGGAACCTCCTCGCGCTCATAAACGCGCTTGCAGCGTTTTTTGAAAGCCGTTTTGCCCTTGTCGCCGAGGAATCAAAATCGGCCGCAGTGCAATTACTGATACTCGCCGGTTGCTTGATTTTCGCGCTGCTCCTGTGTGCGCTGGGCTATGTTTTCCTCATAACTGGCGCTGTTGTCGGGATAGCTCATCTGGCTGGAATTTCATGGCCATGGATAGCGCTCGCCGCCGCTGCGTTGCATTTTATAATCGCGCTGGTGCTGCTTCTGATTGCGCGGAACCGAATCACCAAGCCGTTTTTCCGCGCCACTATGGCTGAATTAAAGAAGGATCGTGAATGGCTGAAAAATCTGCAGGCAAGAAATCAATCGACGAACTGAGAGCGGAAATCGCAGGGTCACGCGAACGCGTCGGGCGCGATTTAGGCGGCTTGCGCCATGAACTGGATTTCCCCGCGAAATTCCGCAGATCTTTTCGAGAACAAACGGTTTCGTGGATCACAGCCGCAGCCGCGGTCGGTGCGCTGATCGCTTTGGCACCAATGCGGAGGAAGAAAATTTACGTGGATGCAAAGAGCAGCCGCAAAACACAAAAGAAGCTGGTCGAAACTGGCTTTGCGTTGGCCGCGTTAAAAGTCGTCGCCGGGCTGGCCCGGCCCGTGATAGTCGAGTTTGTCAAAAATCGACTGACCGGTTTCCCAGGAAAATCACGCCGCAAAACATGAGGCCGTAATCTAATGTGTCCCGTGGGGCGCGCTCGTTTTAGGATTTACGCGCTCGGCGGGGTTGCGTAATAATTGGCCTGGGCGCCCATGATTGCTAAGTCTCCGGACCTTCCCGTGAAATCGCAGACAATGCGGCACGTGGATGATTATCTCGAGGTCGGCCAAAAAGCCGGCGCCTCTGATGTCCATTTAGCCGTGAACGCGCAGCCGCGATGGCGGCTGCATGGACGGTTGGAACCGATCTGGCCCGATGCACCGCTGCTGACTGCTGAGCAAACCGCCGCTCTGGCTGAGGCATTTGTTCCCGACGTCTATAAAAACGAACTCAATACGCGCGGCGACTCGGATTTTGCGTATGAAAACGAGTTCGCCCGCTATCGCACCAGCGTGGTTCGTCAGCGGCTCGGGATCGAGATTGTCTTCCGCGTGATCAACAGTCGCATCCGAACCATGGACGAACTGGGGTTACCTGAGCGCCTCAAGCTACTCACCCGTTACCAGAATGGGCTGATCCTGGCGACCGGTTCAGTAGGAACGGGCAAATCGACGACCCTGGCAGCAATGGTCGAGCAGATAAACATGGAGCGCCGCGATCACATCATCACATTGGAGGATCCGATCGAATACATTTTGACGTCGAAAAACTGTCACGTTACCCAACGGGAGATCTTCACTCACAGCGACTCTTTCGCCACAGCATTGCGCGCTTCACTCCGCGAAGATCCGGACGTAATCATGGTGGGAGAAATGCGTGATTTGGAAACGATCTCTCTCGCAATCACTGCCGCTGAGACCGGCCACCTTGTTTTGGCAACACTGCATACCAGTAGCGCGGCCCGCACGCTTGATCGATTGCTCGACGTGTTTCCGCCTCATCAACAGGAACAAATTCGGGTGATGGTAAGCGAATCCCTGCGGGGCGTCATCAGTCACCAGCTAATACCCCGGGCGGACGGCACCGGACGGGTGCTGGCTTTGGAGATTCTTACGAACACACCCGCGGTCGCCAACGTTATTCGCGAAGCGAAGACGTACATGTTACCCGGTATTATTCAGACTGGCAAAAAGCAAGGCATGCGCTTGATGGATGATACTCTGATCGAACTGTATCAGCGCGGCTTGATCAGCCCCCAGGAGGCTTACGCGCGCGCCGAACAGAAACAAATGGTGCGCCAACAGGTGGGAAAATGACGAAGCACGAATGACGAATGACGTAACAATATCGAAGTTCGAAATTCGAAACTCGAAACAGATTGGTCTGCGCAAGTTTCGTCATTCGGATTTCGTCATTTAAGTCATGGCTTATCTTGATCAATTTCTCAGCGTAATCGTCAAACACGGCGGCTCCGATCTGCATTTCGCGGAGGGACAGCCACCGAAAATGCGCGTGCATGGAGACATCATGCCCATTCGCGCCGAGGGGATTTCGCGTGATGAAGCCATTCAGATGATGAGCGAAATTTGCGGAGCACGTAACTGGGAAACCTTTGAACAACGCGGAGACCTGGATTTTGCCTATGAAATGGATGAAGCCTCTCGGTTCCGCAGTAACTACTTCAAGCAGTCAAACGGTTACGGCGCGACGTTCCGGCTGATTCCCACCCGGATTGCTACGCTCGAAGACCTGGGCATTCCCGTGGTGGTAAAAGACTTTGCGAATATACGCGGAGGTCTGGTGCTTGTGACCGGTCCTACCGGCTCCGGTAAGACCACCACGCAAGCTGCGTTGATCGACTACATCAATCGGAACTATGCGAAACATGTCGTGACAATCGAGGAGCCGATCGAATTTGTGCATGACAACAAGCGAAGCACCATCACACAGCGCGAAGTGCCAACGGATTCGAGTTCGTTCGCGGCTGGACTAAAAGCCGCGCTGCGCGAAGACACCGACATTGTGCTTGTAGGAGAAATGCGCGACCTGGAAACAGTTTCACTCGCTCTAACCGCAGCTGAGACCGGTCTTCTCGTGTTCGGTACACTGCACACTAACAATGCGCGCAAGACGGTGGACCGTATGGTGGACGTTTTTCCCGCGGACCGTCAACCGCAGGCCCGTGCCATGCTCGCGAACTCATTGCGCGGCGTGGTGGCTCAATTGCTTTTAAAAAGAGCGGATCGACCTGGCCGAATAGCAGTAAACGAAATCCTAATCGCGAACGCCGCGGTCGCGGCAATTATTCGCGAAGGCTCAACGCAGAAACTCCAGGATGTCATCGTGTCAGGCAGAGCGGAGGGGATGCAGTTCATGGACGACGCCATTTGGGCGCTGCTTGAAAAAGGCATTGTCTCCCCGCACGAAGCTTTCATGAAAGCGATCGACAAAAGCCGGTTCAGGCCATTTCTGCCTCCAGAGGAAGAAGCGCTAGGCAACGCCGCTGGCTCAGTTCGGAACGATGAAAGGCGGCTTTCTGGCAATTCCGTGAAACCGATCGGCACTCGCGCGCGCATAGGAATGCGCTGAACGAGAGGATGCCGAAGGACTTCACCGCGGATCATGCTAATCACGCGGATTGAAGCGGCTTTGCAAGGATCATCGGTGCCATCCAGGTAGCTTGTGGTTGAAAGCCTGCTCGCTCTTTGATCCTCATAATCCTCACATTCTTCTCTCTGGTGGCTGCTGGACCAAATGCGCAAGCGGTCGGTCCGGAAGCGCCGGACACGGCCTTAGCCGGAGGCAACACGGCGGATGGGCAACTCGCCCTTGGGGGCTTAACTACCGGTTTATATAACTCGGCGTTCGGTATCTACTCCCTCCTAAGCAACGGCGCGGCCAACTTCAACACAGGTGTCGGCGCCGGGACGCTCCTTGCCAACACCGCAGACGAAAATACGGCCACTGGCGCCGGCGCGCTATTTAGCAATACGACAGGCGCCAGCAACACAGCCACTGGAGCGTTCGCGCTTTTCAGCCACATCAGCGGCAACGGCAACACCGCCTATGGTTGGCACGCGCTCCTTAGCGATGCCACCGGCCAACTTAATACTGCTGTCGGTTCCGCCGCGCTCGCGACGGAGAACAACGGCTTCAATGGCAGCTTCAACACTGCTGTCGGCGCTGGTGCGCTTTTTAGCAACACCGGCGGTGACAACACCGCCATTGGCGCCGGAGCGCTCCAAGACAACGTAGACGGTAGTGACAACACGGGGGTCGGCCTTAATGCACTTCTGAACAACTCCAGTGGCAGCAACAATGTCGCCTTAGGCCGTAATGCCGGCATCAGCCAAACAACTGGCAGTAACGATATTTATATCGGCACGCTTGTGGACGGCGTGGCTGGCGAAAACGACAGCTGTTATATCGGCAGCATTTTTAATCAGCTCTCTTCTAGAGGAACTGCGGTTTTCATTAACGCAAACAATAAGCTCGGTACGATGACTTCCTCAAAACGCTTCAAGAAAGAGATCAAACCAATGGACAAGGCTAGCAACGCGCTTTTTTCACTTAACCCGGTTACCTTCCGTTACAAGAAGGAGATTGACCCGGCAGGCATATCGCAGTTCGGGCTCGTGGCTGAAGAGGTGGAAAAGATCGATCCCGACCTCGTGTTACGCGACAAAGAAGGAAAAGCCTATAGCGTGCGCTACGACCAGGTGAACGCAATGTTGCTCAATGAATTTCTCAAGGAGCATCGCGCCTTTGTCGAGGAACAGCAGAAAGTCCAGCAACAACAGAAAGAGATTAACGCCCTTAAGGCAGAACTAAAGGAGCAGCGATCTCTCATCCAAAAAGTGAGCGACCGAATTGAGTTGAGGAGTTCGGCGTCGCAAGTAGTCGCGGAAAATCCGTAAAGACAGGACTGACCACGGATAACTCGCCTTCGGTCGCCGCGGCGACCTTCGGCGTGGCAAGCACGGATTGCACGGAATAGGAAGGAGAATGCCCACGAAATACACCAAATACACGAAAGGGGAAAATGCCGCTCTCAAATTTTCGCGTGTTTAGTGGGTAACAAATTTGTTTTCTGTATATCCGTGTTATCCGCGTAATCCGTGGTTGTCTTTTCTCCCGGTGATCAGCACCGCGGTCCCACTTAGTTTGCCCGCGCGAAATCGGTCGAGTGCAGTGTTCGCTTGTTCCAAGGGGAACGTTTCGGTTTTTGTTTTAATAGGGACACGTGGCGCGATGGCGAAAAATTCTTCGCCATCGCGGCGGGTAAGGTTTGCTACAGACGTAATGGTCCGTTCCTCCCAAAGATCGGCATAGGGAAAGGAAGGGATATCGCTCATGTGAATTCCGCCGCAAACGACAATGCCACCTTTGGCGAGTGCTCGCAGCGCCGCAGGCACGAGCGGGCCGACCGAAGCGAAGATAATCGCTGCATCGAGTTTCTCCGGCGGCATCTCGTCGGAACCACCGGCCCACCTTGCGCCTAGCGTTTTCACGCTTTGCTGTGTTTCCATGTCGCCCGGTCGCGTGAACACGAAAAGGTCGCGTCCTTCATAAAGGGCAATCTGCGCGATTAAGTGAGCGGCATTACCAAAGCCATACAGGCCGAGCCTCCGTGCATCTCCCGTTTTCCGATAGGAACGATAACCGATCAGCCCCGCACAAAGTAGCGGCGCAACCTCAACATCATCGTAACGGTCAGGCAAATGAAAACAGAATCGTGCATCGGCGACACCGAATTCCGCATAACCGCCATCGATGGTATAGCCGGTGAAACGCGCTCGATCGCACAGGTTTTCCCGGTTCGATCGACAGTAAACACATTCGCCATCGGTCCAAGCAAGCCACGGAATTCCGACGCGATCTCCAATCGCGAATGACGAAGGAATGTCCGGGCCTATCTCTTCGACGTATCCGACAATTTGATGACCTGGGATGAGCGGGAGTTTTGGATCCGGCAGTTCGCCATCGACCACGTGAAGATCAGTCCTGCACACCGCGCACGTTGCGATTCGCACAAGCAATTGGCTCTTGGCCGGTCTTGGTTTCTCTATGTCGCGGAGTTGCAGTGGCTGCCGCGGCTTATCCAGAACCATCGCGCGCATGGGCTTCGCTACTTTAAAGCGTTAAAGCGTTGAAAGGTTAAAAAGTTAAACCGTGGGTCAATGGACGCCCGCTGGTTCAGGTCGCATCTCTCCTCTCGCGGGCTCGCCTTCGTGATGAGTGTGCGCGCTGCGCAGAAATGGTACCTTGTCGAGCACGTGCTCCTGGAACCATTCGAGCCAGAGATAGATCACTGGTGTGACGAACAGTGTGATCAATTGGGAGAAAATCAGACCGCCTACGATTACCAGCCCTAATGGACGGCGCGATGCAGCGTCCTGCCCGAACCCGAGCGCAATCGGCACTGCACCCATAAGCGCAGCGAGCGTTGTCATCATAATAGGACGAAACCGTTCCATACTGGCTTCGTGAATGGCCGACCGGAGGTCCCAGCCTTCGTCGATTCGTTGCAACGCAAAATCGACGACCATGATCCCGTTCTTCTTGACGATGCCTAACAACAGGAAAAGTCCGATCACGCTGTAAAGTGAAAGCACTGAGTGAAAGAGATACAATGTGGCCAGACCTCCGACTACTGCGGGGACGATCGCAGGAAATAAAACTGTGAACGGATGCACATAGCTTTCATAAAGAATTCCCAGAATCACATACATAACAAAGACCGCTGCGAGCAGCAGCATTGGCAGAGACCGGAATAGTTGCTGGAACACTAGCGTTTCGCCCTGGAAGGTGCCCTGAACGGTTGGGTAATTCGGATGGATTTGGGCGAATGCGTCCTCGATGGCCTTGGTAGCATCGCCGATCGCGACGTTTGGCAACAGGTTGAAGTTAAACGTAACGCTGGTGAACTGATTCAAATGATTCACCGCTTGCGGGCCAATAACTTCCTTTGTCGATGTTAGAACACGCATCGGCACCAAATTCGCCATGTTACCTGTGGTCGTGGCTATGGTACCGCCTCCCGCGCCGGACGCGCTGAAATTGCCGCTCGTGTTACTGCGAACGTATAGGTCGTCCAAGTCGTTAGGGTGCGCCCGTTCCTTGTCTTTCACTTCGAGAATGACCTGGTATTGATCGTCCGGTTCCTTGATGAGGTAGACGTAGTTTTGCGAGTAAGCATTGCGCAACAGGCTTTGGATTGCAGAAGTAGAAACACCGTAGGTTGCGGCACGATCCCGGTTGATGTCGATCTTAAGATTTGGTGTGTCGTGGTAGTAATCAGAGCGGACGCTGGCGAAACCTTTAAACTGTCGCAGTTTTTCCAGCAGTTGGTCGGCCACGGCATAAACATCCTGGGGCACGATGCCGCTAATCGTGTAAGCGTACTGTCCCTGCGTCTGGCTCGTGGCGCCCACACTGATCTGCAGCACGGGACTCGGCGTTAACACCGCGGTGATGCCGGGAATGGAGCCGAGCGATTTTTGCAGTCGTAAAATGATTTGATCAATGGGCGGGCGCTCACCGCGTGGCTTCAGAAAAAGAAACAACAACCCCTGCGATAATGCGGTGCGCGAGGAAAAACCAGCGAGCGTGAAAAACTGCCCGACAGCTGGATCCGCTTGGAGTCTCTTATTGACCTCCGCTTGATACGCTCGCATCTGGGCGGGAGATGAGCCTTCCTGCGCGATAAACACGCCGCGAATGAAACCGCTATCACCCGGTGGCAATAATGTAAACGGCAAATGCGTGAAGAAGAACCACAGACCAAGAATGCAGACGAGCAAGATCGGCACCGTGAGCCATGCACGATCGAGGAACCAATCCAGGGCGCGACCGTATGCAGCGATCACGCGTTTGATGAAGTTGTTGGTGTGACGTTCCATCCAGGCGCGTTTGTGTCCGGCCCTGCGCTCGCCCAAGATGCGCGCACACATCAAGGGCGTGAGCGTCAGCGACACAAGACCCGAGGCAAGAATAGCCACGATGATCGTGACGGAGAACTCGCGAAAGATGCGGCCGAGAAGTCCCGGGATGAAAACCAGCGGAATGAAAACAGCAGCCAGCGAAAGGGTCATCGACAAGATGGTGAAAGAAATTTCGCCTGCGCTATTAAACGTCGCTTTGAGGATCGACTCACCGTGTTCGGCACGGCGCACCACGTTTTCCAAAAACACAATGGCGTCGTCGACAAGGAAACCGATGGCCAACGTTAGCGCCATCAACGTGAGATTGTTGATGGAGAAATTAAGCATGTACATTACGGCCACGGTGAGCAGCAATGACATTGGCAATGCCACAGCTGGAATCAGTGTGTCTGTGGCACGACCGAGGAAAACGTAGATGACCAGCACCACCAGCACGAACGCGATGATGAGGGTCCATTTCACCTCGTCAGCCGAATTGACGATGGTTTGTGACCGGTCGAACACCGGCGTGAACTTGATCGAGCCCGGTAAGCTCGCCCGCAGCTCCGGGAAGAGCGCTTTCACAGACTTGGCAACTTCCACTGCGTTTGCGCCCGCCTGCCGCGAAACCGCGAGCACGACTACCGACCCGGGCGGATTAAAGCCGCGCATCCAGAAAAAGCGCGAGATGCGTTCGTCCTGCACGCTCTGGCGCACATCAGCGACGTCGCGCAGGTAAACCGGCAAGCCGTTTGGGTTGCGCGCCACGATCAAGTCGCGATAGCCGGCGGCCTGGTCAATCTGCCCATTGGGCTGCAGCACAAAGGTACGATGCGTGCCGTCGAATTGCCCTGCACCGGAATAGACGGTGCCCGATTTAATCCCGCTGGCTAGATCATCCATGGTCAAGCCGCGCACAGCCAGCGCAGAGGGGTCGGCCTTGACTCGGATCGCGCCTTGCACGCCATAAATGTTCACCTGTGAGACGCCGGGCAGGATGTTAATGCGCTGCGCGACAGCGGTAGACGCGTACTTATACAGATCCCAATCCGTCAGCGTGTCTGACATCAGGCCTAACAAGTAAACGGCCTGGTCGTTTGGGTTCGTTTTCGTGAACGTGGGCGGACTCGGCAAATCGAGTGGCAATTTTCCCGTGGCGCGCTGGATCGCCGCCTGTACGTCTGTGGCCGCGTCCACGATACTTTTGCTCAAAATAAACTGGAGCGTGAATGATGTGTTTGCCTGCGTACTTGTGCTGGTGATGATGTCCAGCCCGGGAATTTGAAGAAATTGTTTCTCCAGCGGTGTGGCAATGTTGTTGGCCATCGTCGTCGGATCAGCGCCGGGATACGAGCAGCTGACTTGAATGACGGGATAATCGACTGCGGGCAAATCGTTGACAGCGAGCTTTCCAAAAGTCGCCAGGCCGGCAACGATCACGGACAACGTCAGCAACACAGTCATCACCGGGCGGCGAATAAACGGCCCGGAGAGTCCCGAGCCTTCCACTGGAACTAACTTTGCAGTCGGATCGGGCAATTCCTCGCCGAACGAGGTCGATCTGAACCGATGCTTATCCTTTACTTCGCGCTCGCCGTCATGTGGTTCGGCATCGTTCATGTCACATCGAGCTTTTCGAAGCAGCCGACTCCTGAGAATTGCCGGGGGTTTGCGCGACACGAGGTTGGGGCGCGACCTTGGCTCCAGGTGCAAGCGCAAGCTGGCCAGTGACCACCACGGTCTCGCCGGGTTTCACGCCGCTCTCAACCACTGTGAGATCGCCTTCCTGACTCTGGCCGGGTTTCACCGGGCGAAGATCGACTGTGTTGTCAGGTTTCACCACGAAAACGAACGGCCCACTCTGGCTAACCTGGACGGCCTGCGCCGGGACAAGCGCGGCGTTCTTGAGCATGTCCAAGATAAAACGGACACGCACAAATTCTGAGGGCCACAGAGCGCGGTCAGGATTCGGCGTAACTCCGCGGGCCTTCACGGTTCCGGAGCCGGGCTGCACTGCGTTGTCAATGAAGTAAAGATCCCCGGTGCGCGGCGTAATTGAACCATCCGCCAGGTAAGTTTGCACCTTTACGTTTGGCCCGCCGAGATATTTTCGCACGAGCGGAAGATCGTTCTCGGCCACCGTGAAATCGGTATAAATCGGGTCGAGGCCCTGGATCGTGACTAGCGATGGAATCGAAGGCCCAACCAGGTTGCCAACATCGACATTGCGCAGACCCACTCGTCCGTTAATCGGGGATTTTATGTAGCACCAGTCGAGGTTCACCTGGGCAGCTTCCGTCGACGCCTGGGATTTCTGGGCGTTCGCCACAGCCGTGTCGTAGTCCTGCTGCGATATGACTTTTCTCGCGCGCAGGTCCTCCTGTCGCTTCAGCGTCACTTGATCCAACTCAGCTTGCGCTTTCGCCTGGTCGAGAGCGGCTTGAAACGGGCGCGGGTCAATTGTGAAAAGCAGATCGCCTTTCTTCACGTCGGAGCCATCCTGGAAATGGCGCCCAATGATTACGCCATTAATCTGCGCCTGCACTTGCACGGTTTCGTAAGCCGCGCATGTCCCGATTTCATCGAGGTACAGCGGCACATCTTTTGCGACGACTTTGGCCACGGTCACAGGACGCACCGGGGCCTGGGCCGTTCCTGACGTGCCGATACCTTGCTGAAAGCTGCGAAGCAGGACTAAAACAGCTAATACGGCAAAAACCACGTAGGCCCAGCGCGGAATGGAGTGCGCTCCCTTCCGCCGAGGTTTCGCTACCTTCGGTGCTCTACCCGCGACGCGACGCTCTTCCTCTTGCACGATGTTCATTTTTTACCCTGGTCGCCATGGTGGACCGCAATTTCGCCATCGCACCATTTCCATTTTTCTTCTCCGCTTTTTCGTGAATCCGCGTGAGCACGCGCACGCAAGCACGCAAGTCTGCCGGCGAAATATTTTCCAGTAATTCGTGACGAAGTTCTTCCGCGGCCGCGTTGATCTGGGAGATCACATTCTGCGCCCGGCGGCCGAGCAACACCATCTTGCAGCGGCGATCGTGCGGCGAGGTTCTCCGGATAATCCAGTCCTCGTTCTCCAGCCGGTGCAACAGCGTCACCAATGACGGCTCTTCTATGCCCAATCGCTCTGCGATCTCGGCCTGTGTAAGCGAGTCTCCCGCCAGTGAGAGATGCAGCAGGGTGCGCCATTTAGCCTGGCTCAAACCCATTGGCTTGAGTCGTTCGTCCAACTTCAGTCGCCAAGCACGAGCAGTCCCGTGAAGCAGCGGCCCAAATGTTTCGCCCTCGGACATGTAACGCAGTTAAATTGGTTAGCATGCTAACCAATTCCAATCTGCCAGCCTGTCAACGTTCATTTAGGGCCAATTTCGTAGAGAAGTAGCTCACGTTTGCGATAATCCCGTACACGAACACGCAGATGCGCACGTCGCGACGCCCATCGTGGGGTGTTCGTCACTTCCGCTTCCTTGTCGCTTTGAACAAGAAAATAATGAGCATCAGCGGGTAGTTCCTGAAGGTCACTCACGTATCCAAGCGGTGCTTTCACATAGAAAAATACCGGCTGGTACTCTGGGTCCACGGCATACAGCGTCTCATTCGGGGAAACCACGGAATTAATTTCGGCGGCAGCCTTCTTTACTTGTTGCCTGTTCCTCAAGATCACTGCCGTGAGTGGATAACCAATCGCTCCGATGACGAGTCCAACTCCGACGAAGAGCGCAACTATTTTGGCCAATGTTCGCTCGCTTGTCGTCTCTTTTCCCCATGGCCACTGCAACGCACGCCCGGCGTAGCTCATTGCCAGCAGCCATGAAGCTGGAGCTATTACGGGCATGCTATATCGGGGTACTGCGCCGGGAACGAGGTTTACGGCGACGAATGGAACAGCAATTGCCCAAGCGAGAGCACCCGCTAGCCGCTGCTCCGCGTAACCATGAAATTTTGAAAACCTGACGAAGGGGAACAGAAGAACCCAGGGCAGAAAATAGATAAAAGCGCGTGGGACATTTTGAATCCAACTGACCAACTTAAAATCGGTGCCTTGGAGCCGGCCTGTGAACTGATTCGACCATTTGACCGCCGCCACGTGCGTTGTCGTACTCTGCAAGAAAGGAACCGCCCACACCGCGAAAATCCCCAGCATGATCGCTAGCCCGGCGAAATGCGCTGGATGAATCAGAAGCCGCCATTCTTTCATCTGCCAAAGGACGGCAAGCACGATTGCATAGAAAAATATGAGATGGGTTGGACCTTTGGCCAAAAGCCCAAGCCCCAGAACAATGGATGCCGGAACCCAAATGAGCCACGGCGATTTCCGCTGGACCAGACAGCTCAGCCAAAAAATAATCGCAAGACCACAGAGGGAGACATAGAGCGCTTCGATTTCAATTAGCCGGCCTTTTTCTATCATTCCGATGTTTGTCATCCAAATGAGAGCGGCGACGATCGATCCTCTCGAACCCAGACTGGCGCGCGCCACGGTGACAAATGCAATCGCCACCGCAAGCACGGCAACCGCCGATGGCAGACGTGCCGTCCACTCGTTGCGCACTCCAATAATTCGAAAGGATGCGGCTACCAGCCAGTTCACCAGAGGCGGTTTCCGGAAATATGGATTTCCTCCCACTTCAGGAACAATGTAGTTACCGGACTTAAGCATGCCGATCGCAGGCAGGATGCGTCGTCCCTCCTCTCCTTTGATGGCAAGAGAACCAAGCGCCGGTAAATAGATCACCGCCCACACGAGAAGGACGACAAGAACGGGTCGGAGGCGCAAATTCATTGGGTGCTGCATGTTCGATATTGAGCGTTGGACGTCAAATCAAACCGAACGGGTAGCTTGACGAGAAAAGCTTAAGACGGTAACCTAATCGTTGAGTCCGCGCGCTGATTGGAGTGGGAACTGGCGTCCCACTCTTTTTAGTCTGCGGGCTGCATGTTTTTTATGAACGCAGAATTTATTGCGATGCTTGATTATCTGGAGCGGGAGCGCGGAATTAAACGCGAAATTCTGCTCGAGGCAGTCTCGAACGCCCTGCTCTCAGCCTCCAAGAAGAGCGTGGGCGCTTCGCGCGATCTGCGTATCGACATCAATCCGAAGACCGGGGAAATCCGAGCACTGGCTAACCTCGTGGTAGTCGACGAAGTCACGAATCCGCAGGATGAAATCGAGCTGTCGAAAGCGCGCAAGATCAAGCCGGACGCGAACGTCGGCGACGCCATGGAAGTGGAAGTGACACCGAAGAATTTTGGACGCATCGCGGCGCAAACCGCGAAACAGGCGATGATGCAGCGGATTCGCCAGGCCGAGAAAGAAATGATCTATGAGGAATTCAAAGATCGCGCGGGCGAAATCGTTAGTGGAACAGTGCGGCGCTTTGATCGCTCCGATGTCGTTCTCGATCTTGGAAAATTTGAGGCCATCATGCCGCAACGCGAGCGAGTCGTGGTAGAAGATTACAACGTGGGCGACCGGCTTCGCGCGTACGTGGTCGCCGTGGAAAACGGTATCCGCGGCCCCGAGATCATCGTGTCACGTAGCCATCCCAATTTTGTGCGCAGACTTTTCGAGTTGGAAGTAAGCGAAATCGCGGACGGCACTGTGGAGATTCGCGGCATCGCGCGAGAAGCAGGCTATCGCACCAAGATCGCAGTCTGGAGCGCGAACGAAAAAGTGGATCCCGTGGGCGCGTGTGTTGGCATGCGCGGCTCCCGCGTCAAAAACATCGTCCGCGAGCTGAACAACGAAAAGGTCGATATCATCCGCTGGAGCTCCGATCCAAAGGAATACGTTCTGGAAGCGCTTAAGCCGGCAAAGGTAAAGAACCTCGTTTTCGATACTGAGAAGAAAAGCGTGCAGATTTCCGTGGATGAAGATCAGCTTTCGCTCGCAATCGGGAAAAAAGGGCAGAACGCGCGGTTGACTTCGCGACTGACTGGCTGGGAGATCAATATCGGCAAGGACACATCCGCGACGACCGTGGTAGAACAAAAGGTGGCGCAAGCAGCGCAGACCCTTGCTGGCGCGCTGCCCGTTAGTGAAGAACAGGCGCTCGCACTGGTAAAATCCGGCTTTACGAACCTAGAGGGATTGCGCGATGCAGACGTGCAGGATTTAGTGGATATTCTCGCAGTCGATGAAACAAAGGCGCGCGAGATTTACGAGGCCGTCCATCGGCAGGAACTCGTACAATAACATGGCTCTGGTTTAGGGAAGCTCGGGCCATGAGCGAAATTTTAAAAGAACAACAATGGCAACGAAGACGAGCAGCAAAACTGCAACGCGCAAACAGGCCGCGCGTGGGACTGCTGCTGCTCGCAAGCCAGCAGCCGCGGCCAAGACAAAACTTCCAAAACAAAAGTTAAAGGAGGACGTTGCGCCCGGAGCAAAGCCGCGCACCTCTCCCCCCTCAAAGTCCGCGCCGGAGACCGCTCGAGCTCCTGGCCACGAAGCAGAGAGTGTTTCACTCATTGATCGAAAAAAACCGAGCAAGAAGGCCGAAGACGACGAGCCAAAACCGAAGCGCGACGTTTTACCTCCCATTTCACGCATCAGGGCCTCGCTGGAAACGCCGGTAAAACCAGCGCCGCCTACAACGAGCGCACCCGTGGAATCGGTTACAGTTGATGTGTCAAGCATCGCCGACGTAAAAACTGCGCCTGATGCAACGGAGCCGCCGCCTACTGAAGAGGAAGCCGCGGCGCACAAGATCATTCTTATCAAGCCCCCAATTGTCGTTAAGCAACTGGCGACTGAGTTAGGCTTAAAGCCGCATCAACTCATTGCGGAGCTGATGAATTACAACATTTTCGCCAACATTAACCAGACAGTCGAGCCAGACATCGCTTCGAAGATCGCGGAAAGCCATGGCTTTGTTCTGGAAAAGGAGCGCCGCGAAAAAGGCGGTGGTGTCCACAAGGTTGAACAGGTGGTCGTCGCACCCCCGCGGCCGGTCATTGAAAAGAAGGAAGAACTCAAGCTGCGGCCACCGATTATCACGTTCATGGGCCATGTTGATCATGGCAAGACAACATTGATGGACGCCATTCGCAAAACCCGTGTCGCGGCGGGCGAAGCCGGGGGCATTACTCAGCATATCGGCGCCTATAGCGTTGATCACAATGGCGCGACACTTACCTTTATCGACACGCCGGGGCACGCTGCCTTTACGGCGATGCGCGCGCGGGGGGCGAATGTCACCGATATCGTTGTGCTCGTTGTCGCAGCCGACGATGGCCTCATGCCGCAAACCATTGAAGCGATTAATCACGCTAAAGCCGCGCCGCGCGTGAAGATAATGGTTGCGATCAACAAGATCGATCTTCCTTCGGCAAACGTCGATAGAGTAAAGAAACAACTGCAGGAGCGCGGCCTTACTCCCGAAGATTGGGGAGGTGAAACGATTGTTTGTCCCGTCTCGGCAACGAAAGGCACCGGAATCGATCACCTGCTTGAGATGATCGCGTTACAGGCGGAGGTAATGGAACTTAAGGCTTCTCCCACCGCCACGCCACGAGGGACAGTGATCGAGGCACAGGTCGAAGCTGGGCGCGGTCCCACTGCCACGGTCATTGTGCAAATGGGGACATTGAAGATCGGCGACCCGTTCATTTGTGGTGATTACAGCGGCAAAGTGAAATCGCTGCTGGACGACCGCGGCAAGCCAGTCAAGGAGGCTGTTCCCTCTATGCCGGCGAAGGTGCTTGGTTTTACCGGCCTACCCAATGCCGGCGATGAACTGCTTGTAATGGATTCCGAGCGTTCGGCAAAGACGTTGAGCGAGGAGCGCGTGTTGGCCAAACGCACCGATAAATTGACCATTCCGAAACGGGCCACCCTTGAGAGCTTGCTCGAAACGGCGGGAGGGAAAAAAGTCCTGCGGATCGTGCTAAAGTGCGACGCACAAGGCTCGCTGGAAGCATTGGTTGGAGCGCTGAAACAGATCGAGAGCAAGAAAGTCGACCTTGAAATCATTCATTCCGCTGTAGGCCCGATTTCGGAATCGGACATTCTACTGGGGAGCGCTTCGAATGCTGTAGTGGTCGGTTTCAATGTGAAGGTGGAGAACATGGCTGTTTCCGCTGCAAAAAGCGAAGGAGTCCAGGTCAAACTTTACAGCATCATTTATGAGCTGCTCGATCAGATGAAGGAAGCGATGGCTGGTTTGCTCGAGCCCGAACACCGGGAAACCGTCATCGGACACGCCGAAGTGAAGCAGGTGTTCAACCTTAGCAAGGGCATCGTTGCCGGCTGCCTCGTGACTGACGGTCGCATAGCTCGCGTGGCTCGGGCCCGCGTGCTCCGTAAACGGCAACCTGTTTATGACGGCGGGCTTTCGACGCTGCGCCGTTTCCAGGACGATGTAAAGGAAGTGCGTTCCGGACTGGAATGCGGAATCAAGCTCGGCGATTTCAGCGAATATCAAGTAGGCGACGTGATCGAGTGCTATCAGCTTGAAGCTTTCGCGCAAAAATTGTGACGTCATTCCGAGCGAAGTCGAGGAATCCCGTGGCGAAACCAAAGATGATTTCACGGAATCCTTCGACTCGCTTTCCTCCGCTCAGGATTAACAGCGAAAGGCTATTATGAAACATCGAATGCTGCGTGTTAACGAAGTTGTGAAGCGGGAGCTAAGCGGGATCATCGCGCGAGAAATGACCTTCGAAGGCGCCCTGGTCAGCATCAATCATGTGGAGGTAACACCCGACTTAAAAAACGCGCACGTGTTTGTGAGCGTTCTTGGAACACAGGCCCGCGAGAGCGTGATGAGCAAGCTAACGTCTCATCGTCCCGCGTTACAGGCAGAACTTGCTCGTCACGTCACCATGAAGTATACGCCGCATCTTATTTTTCATCTCGATAACTCCATCGAGCGGGGTACCAGGGTCATAGAAATCATGCAGGAGATCGAAGCGACTCAAGGCGACAAGAAGTGAAGATTGTAGCTACGGCCCTGTGGTCCTTGTATCATAGCGAGTCGCCGTCCTTTTTCGCGATCACTTATCCACCTATGCCGAGGGGCTGTAGCGGGACAAAGAGCGCGGCGACTACATGATGAGCACTTCCAAATTCCAGGAAATTGGCCAGATATTACGCGACCATCAGCGTTTCGCCATCCTGGGTCACGTTCGTCCGGACGGCGACGCGTTGGGCAGCCAGCTTGCACTGGCGCTTTCGCTTCAAGCACTCGGGAAAGAAGTGCGCGTGTGGAATGAAGACGGAATGTTGGAGAAGTATTCCTTCCTTCCCCGCGCTGAGTTGCTCACCAAGCCGCCTTCTACTCCGGAGGATTTCGACGTTGCCATCGCACTTGATACCGCAATTCAAAACCGGCTCGGCACTGCTCTGGTGGCAATCCGGTCGTCGAAAATTTGGATTAATATTGACCACCATCCGAGCAATCCCGGTTATGGCGACGTGGCTCATATCGATTCGTCTGCGCCTGCCACGGCGGAAATCGTTTTTCATCTGATTAAGAGCCAGGGCCTGCCGTTCAATCGAGAAATCGCAGAAAATCTTTACGCCGCGATATCCACTGATACGGGCTCGTTTCAGTATCCACAAACCAGCGCTCACACTTTCGAGATCGCGGCGGAACTTATTCGGACAGGCCTCAACGTTGGACGCTTGAGTCAGCAGCTCTATGAGAATTATCCACGGCGTCGTCTGGAACTTTTGCGCGAACTCCTGCGCACCATGCGTTTCCAGCAAGAAGGTCGCGTCGCAAGTTTTGGTCTTACCTTGAAAACAGCTGCCGAGCTTGGCGTCCTTCCCGAGGATAACGAGGGGCTGATCGATCACCTGCGCGCAGTCCGCGGCGTTATCGTTGCCGTCTTTTTCGAAGAACTGTCCGATGGCAAAGTGCGCGTGAGCATGCGTTCCAAAAGTGATACTGTCGATGTTTGCGCTATCTGCCAGAAGTTCGGCGGAGGAGGCCATGCGCTTGCCGCCGGTGCGCGCGTGCGCGGGTCACTTCCGGAAGTAGAAGAGCGAGTTTTGGCAGAAATTCGCGCCAAGATTGGCTCGCTAAAGGCGGCAGCGCCTCCAATGACTTAACGTTTCAACGCTTCAACGTTGTAACTGTGTAATCTTCTTGTCGTCATGTCTTATCCCGTAACTCCTGACGGCGTCCTGCTCGTGGACAAGGCTGAAGGGATGACTTCACATGACGTCGTCGCGCTGGTTCGTCGAAATCTCCAGGTCAGAAAAGTCGGTCACTGCGGCACGCTTGATCCCATAGCGACCGGCTTACTTTTAATCACTGTGGGACGGGGCACCAAGGTCCAGGATTTACTCATGAGCGAAGACAAGGAATACGCCGGAACATTCGTGCTGGGCGTGACGACCGATACACAAGATCGGCAGGGAGAAGTCATCCAGCAGCGACCGGTTCCCGCGCTGGACGAAAATCAAATTCGCGCTGCGTTTGAAAAGTTCAGGGGCGATTTTTACCAAATACCGCCGATGGTTTCGGCGAAAAAGCATGGTGGAGTTCCGCTGTACAAACTGGCACGTCAAGGCAAAGTGGTCGAACGGGAGCCCCGTCTAGTGCATGTCTATCGCTACACAATTGATAGAATAGTCCTTCCCGAGATCGATTTTAGTGTTTTGTGCAGCAAGGGTTTCTATGTTCGCACTTATGTCCACGAGATCGGCGAGAGTCTCGGGTGCGGGGCGCACCTAAAGTCGCTGCGGCGCACGAAATCCGGACGCTTCGACGTTGCTAATGCCATTAGTGTCGCTCAAATCAAGGATGTACCACGCGAGGAAATTTTGAGCAGGCTCCTAAGCCTTCCAGATGTGTCGCGCATGCGGGGAGCTTAAAGAAATGACGAAGCTCAATGACGAATGACGAATTAACGACGAAGCACGAAGCACGAAAAGGCGCGCGCCAGCTTTTTCGTCATTGGTCATTGGGGTTTCCTTCGTCATTCGGCATTCGGCATTCGTCATTTTGATGATGGAAACACTTCGATCCATCGACGAACTATCGCGCCTGCCTGGCCCGATCTTTCTCGCCATCGGGGTCTTCGATGGCGTGCACCGCGGTCATCAAGCTGTCATTTCCACCTCAGCCGAGCACGCTCGATCGGCGAAGGGTACTCCGGTGGTCGTTACTTTTGATCCGCATCCGATGAAAGTGCTTCGGCCCAGCGACGCGCCCCATTTGCTTACGGCCACGCAACACAAGATCAAACTGATTCGCAACCTCGGAGTAGGGCATCTGCTCGTCATCAAATTCAACAAGGCATTTGCCGCAACTGCGCCGGAAGACTTTGTGCAGCAGCTAGTGACGCATTCAAAACCGCTGCGCGAAATCTGCGTGGGGCATGAATGGTCATTTGGAAAAGGCCGGCGCGGCAATCTTGCTCTCCTCCGGAAGCTGGGCGTGCAATTCGACTTTGAGGTCGTTGGAATTCCCCCGGTAACACTCGAGAATGGTGAGCTCGTAAGCAGTACAGCGATTCGTCACGCAGTCGAAGCAGGCGACCTGGCGAAAGCGGCTGAAATGTTGGGCCGTGAGTACACGATCCTGGGGACGGTCGTGCGGGGTGATGACTTGGGGAAAAGGATCGGGTTCCCGACGGCGAATCTGAGCGCTCATAGCGAGCAGTTTCCTCCAAACGGGGTTTATTTCGCGGAGGCCATGCTAGAAGGAAGCGTCTATCCTGGCGTGGTAAATCTCGGCTACCGCCCAACTGTGAGCACTAGTAAATCCGAGCGCGTGCTCGAAATTCATCTGTTCGACTTTGATCGCGATCTCTACGGCCTGCACCTCGAAGTGCGTTTTATCCGGTATCTCAGGCCGGAACAGAAGTTCGAAAATGTGGATGCGTTAGTCCGGCAGATTGAACTCGATGTGCACCAAGCCCGTAAACTTTGCGTGGATTAGCCGAATCTGCGGGCTGTTTCTTGGACAAGTTAAGTTAGCGAGGCCCGGCTTCTAGATATTGCGGCCGTAGCGCCAGCAGCTGCCATCACCAACCCGCTGGCGAGAGCCAGCACAAAGACCCATAACGCGGGTAAGGCCGCGAGACGCTCAAGACTTACACTGACAAAGCGACCGCCACCCGAAACGACATAGGCAAGCACGCTCGCCAGGAAAGTCATTCCCAGAAGAATGACAGCACGCAACAGATCGCGACTGCGTCGGGGCGCCGGTAACTGTTGCAGTACTCGGACAGTAAATCCATCGTCGTCGATATACGGCGCCGCTTCGCGCAATTCTCGATCAAGCCAATCTTCCTGATTCATTTGCCTCACATCCCCTTTACCTAATTTGGACCCCAGTCGGCAAGCATTCGTTTCAATTTCTCGCGGCCTCTAAGAACATTCGTTTTCACTGTACCAAGAGGAATGTCGAGAACGCTAGCAGCTTCATCGTGGGAAAGACCATTCTGGCAACAAAGTAAAATCGCGGAGCGCTCATTCAAGGGAAGTAAATTTAGTGCGCGCATAAGGTCATGCCTTAAACCAGGATCGGCAGCCTGAGGATCGTGTTGCGTTTGGAGTTGTTCCTCATCGATTCCCACGAGTTCCTTCCGGCGTCGCGCATCTTCTCGAAAACAATTGTAGGCGATCCGATAAAGCCACGTGGAAAAGCGCGCTTCGCCGCGAAAACTGCGGATGTTCTTGTAGGCGCGGAGGAAAGCTTGCTGGGCCAGATCGTCGGCGAGGGCGACGTCGGTGCGGGTAAGCTGGCGTAGTAAACCACGCACACTGGATTGATGCCGCCGAACCAGTTCGCCGAAAGCGTGCTGGTCGTCATCGACAAGAACTCGCGCGACGAGGTCTGCATCGGTCAGCTCCACGGCCGCAGATTACGGTAATGGCGGCGGGTTGTCCTTCTTTGTGTCCAGCTTCCATACAAGCAAATAGCCAGCGCCGATCAGGAGCGGAATGAGGCCCAAGGTCCACGCACCGCCCTCCCAATCACTCGCCGCACCGAGAAACACCGTCAGACCTATGCCAATCATTGTCAGGACGACACCTTGGCGCACATCGGAACGCTGCCGCTGAGCCGGTGGTGGATTCAGCAGGGCCTCGGGCACGGGCTGCCCTTTTTCGACCATCATCCGCACCGTTCGATGGAGGGCGCGCTGTCTGGAGAAACTGAAATATAGAATTAGCCCAACGATTAGGACGGGCGCACCAAATATCGTCAGGAAAACAATTGCGACGATGGGGATTACCATTTCCGGAATATCGTCGTGCGACTTTCCGTGATCGAGGTCGGAATCGTGGTCGCCTATTGTGAAACCAAAGTGTTTCTTCTGTTTTTTTCTGATCGACTGCTCGATCTTACTCGCAGGCGTCGAAGTCGAAGAAATAGTAGCCGTTGCCGCAGGTGTACTTGCGAGCGGCGAGGCAGTCGGTGCCTGCGCAAATGAGCTTATCGCCAGGGCGAGGGAGCAAATGTAGACAAGGATGAATCTGTTCATAGTGGATGATTTGACCATAGGATGCGTTTAGCGCCCTGTTTGGATTCAACTATTTCTAACCCCTGGCGACAATTAAAAGGTTGCGCGCTGCGAACGGCTGGACATTATTTGTCTCCCCCTCAAAACTGCGGGTGTAGCTCAGTGGTAGAGCACCTCCTTGCCAAATCTGCCTGGCAATTGCTCCCAATTGTTCTCATTTCCCCTCATGCGGGTTTTCATAGGTAAATGGCACGGTCCTCGTGTTCTGACGTGATCTGTGCTGACCTCAAAAGAAGGTCATCGCCGTACAAAACAGCCGGATAAAAGCTGAGCGAGATTGAGCGATGGCGGGTTCGATTCCCGCCCCCGCCTCGCCTCTCTTTGATGGGTAAAAGCGAGCATGAGCGAAATGGAAAGTTCCAAATGGGCCGCTCCGACCGAGATTGGGAAAACCGTCATCTCAGTGTCTAGGTTCGAATCCTAGCGAGGCAGTTTTTATAAATCCCTGATAATTTATGACTTCTGCAATATTGGAATTTTCGAAGTCACAGAAAAGTCACAACTTTTGCTTGGAAAGTGTCCTAATTTGAGTGTTTAAAAACGATTCTAGCGTGATCCTAAGACGCGGAAAGCGTTTCGTTATGCGAGCGGATGAAAAGTTAACTGCGTTTCTGGAACTGGAAACGGCGATTCGCCCGACCAGCGCCGAACTTCACTTTCTTACGAAAGCGGCCTTAGCAAGTCAATCTGCGCCGCAAGGCAACCAAGCCGAGCAAAGCGAATCCGAGCAGCGGTAAGGTTGAGCCAGCATCGGGAACGCCCACGCCCGTCGGGGTAACGCTGACGTCGTCTAGAAACCACAACAGTGGCCCTGTAGAAAAAGAGAATGTCAGAACTGAGGAAGGGCCCAGGGCAGTCGCGTTAAACGTAAACTCGGTGTAGCCATTTGTCCCGCTAAAAAGATGGCTGAAAACGGTCCCGCCGAACTGTACGCTAAGAGTACTAAGGATGCCGGGGTTGTTGAGGGCCACAAAGAAGTCAATCACGTAAGTTGCGCCCGTCGTCGTCGCGACAGACTGAGAGAGGGTTCCCCCTGCATCGGCAACCAACTGAAAATTGCCTGAATGCGGCGCGATGCCGTTAAACGTGCCCGTCACAAAGGGGCCGCCGGGGCTTATGGTCCAGCCGGTGAGGTCTCCCGTTTCAAATCCCGGGTTTGTAATGAGATTTGCCGAGGCGGGATGGGCAAATGAGAGAGCCGCAGCTGCGGTTATGGCAAGTAGGATTTTGGTGGGCGTCTTCATGCCGAATTTAGCAGCATCGAACATGCCACTGTCGGGCGAGATATTACATCTAACTGACTGCTAGGATTTTAAAATTTCCCGTTGGTCTCGGCCTTAATGAAAACCTGTAAAACGCGTAAGGAGAACCGACAATTATCGAATTGCTTGCTGGTTCAGAGACACCTTGCCGGGGTGGTAGCACTCGCTCTTAGGCGAAGTGGTAGCACTCCAAAATGATTCAAGTCACAAGAAAGTCACAACTTTTGATCTCCAAAAGGGCCTATGTGGACTCGCGATAGGCTGCTTTACCTAGGTAAATCGCATTTAGCTAGGTGATTCATCTAGGTTCGAATCCTAGCGAGGCAGAATGACTTTTTCACAGGTAAAATCGCAATCCGCCTCGGATGAAAGTGCCAAGAAAGTGCCAAATGGGGTGATTCATATCATAAGCCTCGGTGGTGGCGTCCAATCTTCGACGATGGCGCTGATGGCTGCACACGGCGACCTAACCCCAATGCCAGAGTACGCTATCTTTGCTGATACGCAGAATGAACCGGAAAGCGTTTATAGCTGGCTCGAATGGCTCGATGAGAGGTTGCCTTTTCCAATTGTAAGAATAACCAAAGGATGTCTGCGGGATGCTGTACTAACTGTTAGGACTTCACGAAAAGGGAATAGTTACACTAACTCAAATGTCCCAGCGTTTTTAAAGACTTCTGGCCTGCGTAAAGAGGGAAAGCAGATGCGCCAATGTACGAGAGACTTCAAAATCGATATTATTCTGCGCGAAGTTAGGAAACTTGCGGCACCAAGTATTCGGCAATGGAAATCCAGCAATAAATCACTTCCGATTCCTGTGATTCAATGGATCGGAATTTCTCGTGACGAGATATTCCGAATAAAGCCTTCGCGATTGCCATACATTTCCCATCGATGGCCACTGATCGAGTTAGGAATGACTCGCTGGAAATGCTTGGATTGGATGAAGGATAAAGGTTATCCGCCGCCACCGCGTTCAGCCTGCGTCTTTTGCCCCTATCATAGCGATGCGGAATGGAGAAGGTTAAGGGATCAAGAACCGTCCGAATTCAAAAAGGCTGTGAAGTTTGAACAGGAATATCAGATCGCTTTGTCTAGAATCGAGCGTCGCCAAGCCGTTCCTTTCCTGCATCGTTCACTCCTTCCTCTCGACCAGGTTGATTTCTCAACCGACGAAGATCATGGGCAACAAGTGATGTTCGGCAATGAGTGTGAGGGAATGTGCGGGGTCTGAAAAGCTGATCCCGATCACATATGGTGAAGCTTGTGTTGGATTGAAACCCCGAGCCGATCCCCACACTGTCGCGCTGTGAAAAACATGAACGCGGCGGGTCCTTCCAGGGGTTGTGTGTGGCGGCGGGTTGGTTCAACTGTCGTCGTTTTCTAGATGAGTTGTTGGCGCAATGCTCCACAGGTCGGCTCGTAAGACGCTGACACTGAGGGAACAGCTACAATGCTGTTGTACATCGAAACAGGTTTATTTTGTGCCTTGTCCAGGTATGCGAAAACTCCGTTGAGCAGACCAAATGAGCCACCGCCGAGCAGCAAATCGCGCTTGAGGTCGCTGATCGGCGACGTGAAGCACGCAATGGCCAAGCTAGCGGCAGCGGAGGGCCGTCTACTCTGGATTCGCCCTGCGAAATCGCTATTTGCACCGTTAGCTCAATTGGCAGAGCAGCTGACTCTTAAAGATGGTGCCCTCGGTCCATGAATGGCGGCGCTACCAAAAACGCTACCGATTTCGACTGTCAATAGGAAGATCTTCCGGTCGTCCCAGCGACTTCTTACAAATCGGCCAAAATGTTACGAACCGAGAAACACCTACGCAGGGCAGCAGGGGTGAAAACGAGCCTGCTCCGGAAGCCGAAAGGTAAAGAGTCGCTCCCGTAATCCATGTCCCCGGTTGGACCACACTCAAACGCGATTACGCCGACGTTCTCGCGCTTGAGGGCACGTCGAAGGGGAATTACACGGGGACTTGAGGGCAGCGGAAAGCCTTCTCCCTCAACGCCAAGAAATAGATTGCAGAATGCGGTCTAATTATAGTTAGGCCATCGAAAGCCCATAGCCCCGATGAAGCGCCTTATTCTCTTGATGCTGGTCGGTATCGGACTACCAGCGGCTATCTTCGCTCAAAGAGCGAAGTATCAAATTCGACACTGACCCGCCTCAACACCTCGACGCGCGTTTTCGTCTGTTCAAGACAGACAATTAGTGGAATTTTCTACTTCTCGATACACGTCTAGGGCTTCTTTACCAGGTTTAATACTCGGTAGATAATAAGAAAGGAATCCCACCCGAAAGGAAACCGAAAACCATGAACCAAGAACAATCACCAATAGCTAATCGCGAAGTCTCCGGGAACCGCGAACGCCAAAGGAAAAACGCCCGCGATAACCTCATCCACGCCGGAGAATTTACAAAGATCGAAAATACCGCCATCGTCTACGTCCTGCGCGGCTGGTTCGGCGCGCTAATACGCCCCGAAAACGCTACCGAAATCGTCCAGGCAAGCGACGATGTCTGGGCAGCGCAAACCCTCTTTGAACACTTCGACAGCGAACTAAACTCCGATTCCACTACCAGAACGCGAGAAAGCCGCCGCGTCCTAGCCGAACTCAAAGCCCGTGCCGAAGCCGCCCAGGAACACTTAAACCAACTTTTAGGCGGCGACACCGACGAAGACGAACGCATAAACCAACTCACCGACAAGGAAGTAAAAGAAGTCCTGAAAAAACTCGGCCTGTGACAAACGCCCCCGCAAAGATCGACGGAGCTTCGATCTAATCTCCGACCGGCTGCCATTCCGTCGGCTGTAGTACGGCGAGCCGGACGAAATCAGCAAACGCAAAGTTTTACAGCCGCTCACATGATGCTGTGATTCGCGTTTACGATGAAAAGGGGCAACGTGATCGATCCTGTCGGCGTTATTTACTGACAGCAGTCATCAAAGGAACATCCGCCGCATTTCGGGCATGTGTCACCTGTTTCCGTTGTCGCACCATCGACGTGAGCCGTTCTTTGATTGAGGCGGAAGCTTTCTCCGGGCGCAAACTAAGAGCGAATGTTTCATGTAATACATAACATTGTGTGATGAAATCTTCCGCCCTTTTGCCGGACTTTTTGCGCTCTCTCTCAAATTCCTCCAATTCTGCAGGCTCCAGTGCGCCAATGACATAAAGTCGCGATTGGTTTTGGAATTCCTCAAAGTTCATCTCTCAGCTCCGTCCGACCTCATGGATTTTTTAAGTCCCAATTGCAGCCGTGTCTCAAGCGCACCTAACGGTTTATTCGTTTTTGCGGCGATTTTCGCGCTGGCTCATACCACGAGTAATGCAAAATTTCCCTGTTGTTGGACCGCACACGACGACCGGTGTTGCCGATTGCGTTTTCGATAAAGGGATAATGTGCTTGAGACGCATGAACAAGCTGCCGAGTTGAAAGAGTCTTGAGTTCCGCCGATTTAATCCGGACGAGGATAAAAAAAGGCCAACGGCCCAATGGCGAAATAAATTCAGCGAGTTTGCCACGACACCCTGCCGTGGCTTATCTCTTTCTCGTTAGACGGCAGCGATGGACCAAATGAGCTCACGCGTCGTTATTCTCGAGGGTTACACGGCGCAGTACGGCGATCCCATCGCGTTTCGTGCTGGCGAAACCGTTGACGTCCGGCGTGCGGATCCCGACTTCCCGGAATGGTTCTGGTGCCTGGCATCAGACGGCAAAGAAGGCTGGGTTCACCTCAGCTACTTGTCGCAGACGACAGGCCAAGCCACAGCTGTGCGCGATTATTCAGCTCAGGAACTAACGATTGCGGCCGGTGACGAAGCCCGCTTGATTCGCACTCTCGGGGGCTGGGCATATCTCGCTCTCGACGACGGTCGGTTCGGATGGGTACCCGACAACATTATCCAAGCACGAGTCTAACCAGCCGCTGCAGCCAACGCACGTTTACGAGATTCGCCCGCGCAAAAGATAAATGCGGTGTCAATCTGATTTCCGATGCGCTGCCATTCGGTGGGCTATGGTATGCCGAGCCGAACGCAGTCGAGCGCCGACGTTCGTCAATCTAAGCATCCTGCTGCATGGTGAGCGACGTGCCCGCTGGACTTCGGCATGGGCGAATGCACAGATGAATATGTCGATCTTTAAGTTGATACCCCGGCTCGTAGCAACATTGCGAGCATGATTAAGAGTAAGAGCAAGATTACGATTTAAGAATCATGGCCTACACTGTTGCACGACCGAAGCTCAACTGGCGGGATCGGATGTATTTGCCGGCAATCGTCGGCGGCCTCGCCATCACCCTAAAGCATTTCACAAATATGCTGCTCGGGCGCACCAAGATCACGATGCAATATCCCGAGGAAAAATGGGACAGCAGCCTGCCGGACCATTATCGGGGCGCGCCCGCGCTTGTGCGGGATTCGGACGGGCGTGTGCGCTGCGTTGCCTGTCAGCTATGCGAATTCATCTGTCCGCCGCGCGCGATCAAAATGATTCCAGGCGAGATTCCTTCGACAGACCGGTTCGCCAAAGTCGAAAAATATCCAGAGGAATTCGATATCGACATGATTCGCTGTATTTTCTGCGGGATGTGCGAGGAGGTCTGTCCGGAGCAGGCGATTTTTCTGCGCAAGGATTACGCCATCACTGGATTCACGCGCGCTGATATGGTGCATCACAAGGAAAAGCTATTGGAGATCGGCGGTGTGATGCACGGCGTCGTTCTAAAGTGGAACGAGAGGAAGTGAACGCCACAGATTGACACTGACTGGTGCGAAACCACGATCCACGAAATAGTTTACTGTGGCCGTTCGCACGATACTAGTTTTCTTGTTGCTGCTAATTGAGGGACTCGTTTGGGCATGGAGCAAAGGGTGCTAAATTGGGCGAGGTGAAGCCAAACAACGGAGTAATGGAGTATCAGGGAAAGGGAGTGATGAAGGAAGAATGAGCGAGCAAATCGACGAAGGGCTTCGCAGCGAGCTGCAACGCCAGGGGGTCTGGGTGACCTCAATGCAGGAACTTTACAACTGGGGACGCAAGAACTCGCTCTGGCCGCTGCAATTCGGTCTCGCATGTTGCGCCATTGAAATGATCGCAACGGCAGCGTCGCGCTATGACATCGCGCGGTTTGGCGGTGAAATCTTCCGGCCATCGCCCCGCCAGGCCGATCTGATGATTGTTGCCGGAACGGTGACCAAGAAAATGGCGCCGCAGATTGTGCGGCTCTACAACCAGATGCCCGACCCGAAATACGTCATTTCCATGGGCGCCTGTGCAATCTCTGGCGGACCGTTCAAAGAAGGCTACAACGTGCTCAAAGGCATCGACCGCTATATTCCAGTCGATGTTTACATTCCCGGCTGCCCGCCCCGGCCCGAAGCATTGCTACACGCGTTCATGGAGCTGCAGCGCAAGATCGACAACCAGAAACTGACCGGCACTAACAAGGCCGAGCATCTCAATGCGGCGCAACCAAGTGAGTTTCCAGTGCCATCGTTCGGCGCACACGACTTGGAACCGCCAGCGAATCCTGATGTCTTTCATCCGCCAAAGATCGAGCGCACGTAATCGTGGAATCGTTGGAACAAATCAAGGCACGCGCTGAGGCAGCCGTGCCCGGCGCTGAGATCGACATCGTCCCCACCGAAATACGCGATTCTCGACGAAACCGACAGCGGTCTGGACATCGGCGCGCTTAAGACCGTTGCGCACGGAGTGAATTCGTTGCGTAGTCCCGATCTCGCCGTATTGTTAATTACGCACTATCAGCGCCTCTTGAATTACATTATCCCCGATTATGTGCACTTTATGGGTGGCGGGGCGAATTGTTCGGAGCGGGCGGAAAGAGCTCGCTCTCGAGCTCGAAGAGAGAGGTTACGATTGGGCGCGCGAGGAGGCGGCTGAACCAGTGCTAAGGGTAAACAAGGATCACAATGAAAACCGAAACTTCAGCAGTGGACATCAATCGGAGCATCGGTGACTTCGCTTACCCGGAAGTGCACGTACGCGATGCGGGCACCGGCCTGAGCGAGCGAACGATCCATTACATCTCGGACGTTAAAGAGGACCCGGATTGGGTACGGGAGTTTCGTCTCAGAAGTCTAAAGACATTTCTGGAAAAACCGCTTCCCACGCACTGGGCAAGCAAGGATCTCGAAGCGATCGACTTCGACAAAATTCGTTACTATCTTTCCCCCGGGACCACGACTAAACGCAGTTGGGATGAAGTGCCGGAGGATATCAAGCGCACATTCGAGCGGCTCGGCATTCCCGAACAGGAACGAAAATTCCTTGCCGGCGTGGAAGCGCAGTTCGACAGCGAGGCCGTCTATTCGAACATCAAGAAAGCGGTGGGCGAACAAGGCGTCATTTTCGTTGGCTCGACCGAAGGACTGAAACATTACCCGGAAATCTTCCGGAAGTGGTTCGGCAAGGTCATTCCAATCGCTGACAACAAATTTAGCGCGCTTAACTCGGCGGTCTTTAGCGGTGGCTCGTTTATTTACGTGCCGCCCGGGGTGAAAGTGAAACATCCGCTGCAGGCTTACTTCCGTATCAATGCCGAAAATTTCGGCCAATTCGAGCGCACACTGATTATTGCCGATGAAGGCTCGGAAGTGACTTACATGGAGGGCTGCACGGCGCCGAAGTTTAATACTCCGACACTTCACAGCGCTGTCGTGGAACTCGTCGCTCTAAAAGGCGCAAAGATTCAATACATCACAGTGCAGAACTGGGCGTCCAACGTTTTCAACCTCGTGACGAAACGCGGTCTCGCGCAGGAGAACGCCGAGGTAAAATGGATCGATTGCAACATCGGCTCACGTCTCACCATGAAATATCCCAGCGTGATCATGAAAGGTCGCAAGGCGCGTGGCGAAGTTCTTTCCATAGCGCTCGCCAACGACGGCCAGCATCAGGACACCGGAGCGAAGATGATTCATGCTGCCGATGAAACGACCAGCAACATTATTTCCAAATCGATCTCCATCGGCAAAGGCCGAGCCACTTACCGCGGTTTGGTTCACGTGCCGAAGCATCTCAAGAATTGCAAGAACAACACCGAGTGCGACGCGCTTCTTATCAACTCGACCAGCCGCACGGATACTTACCCTACTATCACCGTGCGCGGCACCGGCAATGCCGTGCAACACGAAGCAAGTGTCAGCCAGGTGAACGCCGAGCAGATTTTCTACATGCAACAGCGCTGCTTGAGCAAAGCGCAGGCCATGAGCTTGAGCGTCAACGGGTTCGTGAACGATCTCGTCCGCCACTTCCCGATGGAATACAGCGTCGAGCTCAAGCGCCTGATCGAGCTTCAGATGGAAGGTTCGGTCGGATAAATTCCGGCCCCAGACAAGATGTGATCGAACTAGGCTGCGGCCACGGAACGTTCACGTTCCCCGTCGCGCGACGCAGCGGCATCGGCACGGGCGGCCCGTCTGGTATGACACCGAGTTCTCTCACCATTGTCGCTGACCTCGGGAGCTCGAAGGCTTACCGGGTGAATGAAAAGCCCACTCGCGGCCTGAATGCCTGGTCGATTTCAATAACAACCCAGCGAAACAAAATGTAAAAATGGAGTATAAACTTATGGCTAAATGCGAACATTGCGGAAATGAATATGACAAGACATTCGAGGTCACGTTCAAGGGGAAAACGCACGTCTTCGACAGCTTCGAGTGCGCGATCCACGTTATTGCGCCCGAATGTGATCACTGCCGGTGCAAAATCATCGGCCACGGTGTGGAAAACAGCGGCAAAATTTTTTGCTGCGCCAACTGCGCGCGGGAAAGTGGCGAAAACCGGCTGCGGGATCGCGTCTAAGCCATGTTGGAACCTCCACGGCGAACGTGCCGCCGGCTTGGTCGGCTTTTGAAAAAAGGCCGGCACGGAGCGCCTATTGCGAATTTCAGTAACGCAACTCTCAGTCCCGATCATGATACCCACGCGAAAACGTTGTCCCAGTGGCCGTAGAAATCGCTTTGCCAGAGCGGACGGCTTGGAGTAACCAAACGCAATTGCGCTTACAATCCGAGGCTCCTTATCGTTCCGGTGATTTTACCGGAACAAAAAATACACGTTTACGAAGTGCGCCCGCGCAAAGATAAACGCGGCGTCGATCTGATTTCCGATGCGCTGGCATTCGGTCGCCTGTGGTACGCCGGGCCGGATGCAGTCGACTACGCAAAGTTTCGCAGCCGCTCGCACGATGCTGTGATTCGCGTTTACGATGAGATGGGCAACTTGATTGAAACGCATGAGCACACCGGCGAGTCCTCAACGTGCACAAGATTAGGGTCGACTCTGACAATAAGCGGCGCGCGCGATGCACCGAGATAGCTTTAACTCAATCCAGAAAGGTAAAGACATGAATACACTGATAACATGTAATCAGTTTAAGGAGATGGAAGAAGCGAGGCAAAATCGCTTGAATCGTTTTTTGGCCGGATGTCCGAACAGAATAGGCAGTGGCGAGATCCACAGTCTGGCGGTCGCAGATTGCTCACCGGAGGTTGATATCAGTGAGGATGATCAGCAAGTGGTCGCCAAATAATCACTAAGACACGCACGTGATGGGAGTGTCTTAATGCTTTTGTCGAACTCCTCCCCAGTAAGCCGGCGGATTAGACGGAATAATTCCGTAAAATATTACGGCAAAATTCCATCCATATCTCGTTAGGCTGAACATTGAATCGAGATGCGTAGAGTTCGCATTAGCTACCTGATTGAGCACCCAGAATACATCCCGCAACTGGCGCAGTGGCTGTTCGAACAGTGGGGCTCAACTCTTGGCGAAAAAACCCCTGAGGCTCGAACCAAAGGACTACAGGCACACATGAATCGAGATAAGTTGCCTATTGCATGGGTTGCGCATGCGAACGGACAACTTCTCGGAACTGCCGCGCTTCGTGTGGATGAGCTTGAGGGGCGCGAAGACCTGACTCCTTGGCTCGGCGGAGTATTTGTCGGCTCGCATTTTCGTCGCCGGGGTATTGGTGCCGTACTATGCGCCACTGTCGAGGACCAGGCCCGGTCGCGAGGCATACATACTCTTTATTTGTTCACGCTCGACAAGCAGGCGTGGTATTCACGCCTAGGCTGGACAGTCACTTGCCCCGTATGTTTGGCACCAGCGGCCCGTCGACATAATGTGCAAGCAACTGTCGACGGCCTAACCAATTGAAGCTAACGGCCCCATTGCGAGAAAATTTCAGCGAGCTTGCCACCGACCCCGCCCGTGGCTTATCTCTTTCTCGTTAGGTCTATGAAGCGCGGCGCAAAGTATTATGGAGACGCCAAGTGGCGTGACAGCTTCAACAAAGGGAAGGAGCAACATGCAGTTGATCAGATCGTCTTTGGATCTATCCTTCTGCGTCCTCCGCACGACTGCGCTCAAGCAGATCTCTACAGGCGTAACGATGTGCTCTGTACCTCGTCGGGAGAGTATTTCACGACACTTCGGCCGGTACTGGCCTGTCTGGAGTCGCATGTCATCGGCACTAAACCAATGCCAGACGAGATACCATCAACCGAACAGGCCTAGGGAAGAAAACGCAAGACGTTAGTTGTCGTGACGAGGATTATGCAGTTCGCACTCCCCGTTTTATGTAGATGTTTTACCCCAAGCTTCGTGGTTTCGGGATTCGACGGGACGGCGACCAGACCGTTTCGGATTCCACATTTTGACCGACCCGCCACGGCGCTGTTCAAACTATTAAAGTGACATTAATGTGACGTGTCACGCTTGCGGCCTCGGCGAAAGTACCAGCACTCCGAGAAATACATGGCTTCTCGTCGCGAAGCTTATCGCGCAAACGCACGGCCTTCAGCGCCTTGACGCCTCGGCCAATTCCCTGCCTGTTTTGCGATCGCTAATCACAAATGTGTTGTTTTCTCCAAGCCTCGACCACGGGCCGCGCGATACTTCGCTAAACTCCACGAAGCGCCAGTCGGTCACATCCGTTTCGCTTAATCCGAGATAGTCACGCACAGCGGGAGAGACATCGAGACCTGCGCCTTTGTTCAGAGTGGATTTCGGACGTTCATTGCCAAAGACATATTGCCAATAATCGGTGCGAAAAGGTCCTGCGTCTTCCCATTGCGCATAAGCCGTTCGATTCCCTTTGCGAATCGCGACCCATCGATCCTTGCAGGTGGAAACGCCGGGGCCTTGGTACGCTTCCTTGAACCACGGAACGACGCGGGACGCTTCCGGCCGGTGACCATTGCCTGCCTTGTCGTTGTATGGGAGGGCGCAGTAAAACGGGTTCTGTCGAGGCGTGAACTTTACCGGAATGTAATTGCTGCGATGCGCGGGATTTGGGTCGTCAAATCCGCCATAACTTCTGCTCCAATCTTTGTCCCATGAGCTTACGCGGTTCGGCACCGGATTGTTTCCGCTCGGCTGCTCGCCGATCCAAAAGACAGTTGTCACAATATTTTTCTTCCACGGATAGCGCTCTCCTGTGATTGAGGCACTGTGCTCAGTGTTTAAACAGCCCGCGATGATCGCTGCCAGCGCGCCGATCCACAGGATCGATATTGCTTTCATCGTATGCTTCCTTTTTCATAAAGGTAGCGGGTGGTTATCGAGTCAAGCGCTATCCGCAGCAAATCGCAACCAAGACCCTGCGTCTCGTCAGGAGAGTTCTCCCCGAATAAGCTGATCGGTGTGAATCCCGGCTGCGAGGTTACAGGGCGGCAGCGATTAGGCAGGCGTTCGTTCACATCGGCAATCAAAGACACCCCCGGTCCTGGTGGGTATACCCCAACGTGCGCGAAGACCTGCTCCGTTATAGCGCCGAAGTAGTCATAACCGCGCATCACAAACGAACCGGGCCTTGCTCTGATCGCGTCAACGTCGATGAGCAGACCGAGAATCTAAAGTCCGCTCCAATCTCTATTTGTTCTTTCTGTAGCAGTTGCATTGGCGCAAGTTATTTGCCCTCGACCACAGACTACGAAATTGCGATAATGGAGAGCCGCAGAGGAGGTTTTTGCTA
>Ga0209265_1000022_pt1 | contig 33283 bp, 25 predicted proteins | sample GraSoiAngelo_103_FD_185872 | JGI IMG/M metagenome (GOLD analysis project Ga0209265, IMG submission 185872) | Grasslands soil microbial communities from the Angelo Coastal Reserve, California, USA - 14_0903_05_20cm (SPAdes) (version 2) | ecosystem: Environmental > Terrestrial > Soil > Grasslands ...
TTGATCGAGTTTTGCTGCGCGCACGGCGAATGCCATCAGGAGGCTGCTGATAAGCAATACCGCGGTGTTTGTTCCGCCGAGAAGGACATCAAGCTTGCGACTCGTGTGTACAAAGATCTGGCCGTACGTGAAGCGGTAGATCGTGTATCCGAGAAAAAGTCCGCCAAAAAAAAGCACTTCGGTCGCCAGGAAAATCCACATGCCGAGCTTCGCCGCCTCGCGTTGTTGTTCGATGTCATCGAATTGCTGGCCGAGAAGAGGCGGCAAATTGGCTGCTTCCATGGTGCAATTATCCCAACGCGCCGATCGTTATGCTCGGCTGCGACAAACTTGACTGCTTAAAGCAGTCAAGTCCCGACGCGGTCATCATGCCTTCCGAAGGTTGATTCGGGGCGTCAGATGCTAGCGAGGTCAAGGTCGACATCTTTTTCGGCTGAGTAAGAATAGGGCGGCCCTCTTACGACCGGAGTTTGTTCAAAGTTATGTTCGGGCGGCGGCGAAGGCGTTTGCCATTCCAAACCAGTCGCTCGCCATGGGTTCGGCCCTGCAACGCGACCATGCTTCCATGCCCAGATGAAATAAATCAGCGGCATTAAATATCCGACGCCCAGGATGGAAGCGCCGGCAGTCGAGAGCACATGATAGATTTGGAACTCCGGCGGATAGACGTGGTAGCGGCGCGGTTGACCAAGGTAACCAAGGATAAACTGTGGGAAGAACGTCAGATTGAATCCGATGAATGTGATCATAGCTGCGAGTTTGCCTGCCAATTCCGGATACAAGCGTCCTGAAATTTTTGGCCACCAATAGTGAAGGCCACCCATGAACGCCATCACCATGCCGCCCACCATGATGTAGTGAAAATGAGCGATGACGAAATACGTGTCGTGCACGTGAACATCGACCGCGAGCGCGGCGAGAAACAACCCGGTTAAGCCACCGATGGTAAAAAGGCCAATGAAACCCAACGCGTAGAGCATTGGTGTCGCGAAATGAATGGAGCCTTTGCGTAGTGTCGCCGTCCAATTGAAGACTTTTATGCCGGAAGGAACCGCGACCAGAAAACTGAGAATCGAAAAAACCATGCCGGCATAAACCGACTGACTCGAAACAAACATGTGGTGGCCCCAAACAAGAAATCCAAGGACAGCGATCGCCATGCTCGCCGATCCGACCCAGGCATAGCCGTAGATCGGTTTGCGCGAAAAACAGGTGATCAATTCACTGATGACGCCCATTCCCGGCAAAATCATGATGTAGACCGCCGGGTGCGAATAGAACCAGAAGAGATGTTGGAATAAAACGGGATCACCGCCGAGTTTTGGATCGAAGATTCCGACACCCCAGAAACGCTCTACTGAGATGAGCGCAAGAGTAATGGCCAGGACCGGTGTGGCGAGCACCATGATCAAGCTCGTCGCGTAAAGTGACCAAACAAACAGCGGCAATCGAAACCAGGTCAGACCCGGCGCACGCATTTTGTGAGTCGTCACCATGAAGTTCATGCCGGTTATGATGGTGGAGAACCCGGCCACAAAAACGCCGGCCGCCATCGAGATCACGTGCGTGTTTGCGTACGTCGTGCTGTAAGGCGTGTAGAACGTCCAGCCAGTGTCCACGCCGCCGTGGAGCAGGGACCAAAGCGCAAGCGCGCCGCCGGCGACAAAAATGTACCAGCTCAACAGGTTCAACTTCGGAAAGGCGACATCGCGTGCGCCGATCATCATCGGCAGAATAAAATTGCCGAGCACGGTCGGAATGGATGGAATGAGAAAGAACCAGACCATTAACACGCCGTGGATGGTGAAGAGCTTGTTATAGGTTTCGGACGTGACCAGCTTGGGTTGAGGTGTAACAAGCTCGATCCGCATCAACGCCGCCGCGACGCTCGCGATCAGAAAAAAAATGAGGATAGTGAAGAGATAAAGGAGACCGATTCGTTTGTGGTCCTTCGTCAGTAACCACGAGCGGACGCCGTGGTGGACGCTCAGATAATTCAGGCGCGCAAACTCACCCGGTCGCTCGACGACCAGTTCGGTCGCGCTTTTCATCGATGACTCGGAATCTGAAATTGTACCGTTCATTGCGATGCCGGCGGCTGATTACCGATGTACTTCAAATAGGCGATCAGCTGCATGATCTCTTCCTCGCTCAAATGGCCGGCAAAACTCGGCATGATGTTTTGATAACCCGCCGTAATTTGCTTGCCCGGCTGCAAAATCGAATCGCGCAGATATTGGTCGTCAGCCGTGACCATTGTGCCATTAACAAGCGGAACCGGGTTTCTGTAGAGACCTTGCAGCAGAGGCGCGTGAAATTGGGAATTTGGCGCGTGGCAGCCGCTGCATCCCCGATCGTGAAATACCCGTTCCCCCGTTTGCACGATGGATTCGGTTGGTTCTCCCGATTTTAGCCAGCGCTCATAGGCTGCTGGCTCCATCACTACAACGCGGCCAATCATCCTGGAATGCTGCGTGCCGCAGTATTGGGCACAGAAAATATGATATTCGCCGGTTCGCGTCGGCTTGAACCATTCACCGGTATATTTTCCAGGCACAACATCCTGCTTCACTCGGAAGGCCGGAACAAAAAAACTGTGAATGACATCTTGAGACGTCATGGTCATTGCTACGGTCGTATTGACCGGCACGTGCAGCTCATTGATTTCCCGTTTGCCTTCGGCGTGCTGAAGTTTCCACATCCATTGTCTGCCAACGACCTGCACGTCGATCGCGTTCGCTGGCCTTCGCTCCATTCGAAAATAGGCAACAGCCCCCCAGGCAAAGAGTCCAAGCGAAAGGAAGATTGGTCCGATCGTCCAGCCGCTCTCGATCAGAAATGAACCGGAGCGTGGATTAGAGCGATCGGCTGGCGATCCGCGGCGATATTTTACGGAAAAGAAAATGATCGGCAGAAAAATGACGACCATGAAAAAAAGAGAGATCAGCGTCAACGCGAAAAACAACGCGTCCACTTCGTGGGACGTGGTGGATGCTTGCGGCGGGAAGAGACGGAATCGATCCATGTTTCAATTAATTTGCGCGTTCCCTCCGGCTAATCGACGCGCCGCCGAAAAAACCCACCACGCTATCGCTGCAACAAATCCCAGGCTGGCGACGCGCAAGATCGCCAGGATCAGCCCGCCGTATCTCCCGGTGATGGGATTGTAATGGTAACAAAGCAGAAAGACCTGCGAGATAATTGACGACGATTTCTCTTCCTTTGCTGCAACAAGCGCGTCGCGCAGTTCTCTCGCATCCAATCTCACCCCAAAGACGTAGCGGGAAATTTTCGCTTTGGGTGTCAGCACGATAACGCCGCTTGGATGCGCGTATTGGCGTGTCTGCGAATCGTACACGTAGCGAAAGCCCGCTTGATCGGCTAGCCGCTTGATCGAGCGTTCGTCGCCCACGAGAAAATGCCAACTATCTGCCGCGCCAGGCCTACTGTATTGCCGCAGGTATTCTGACTTTTTCTGCGCCGCAGCAATCGCAGTTTCGGCCGGGTCGACACTGACATCGATGACTTGAAAGTCTCTGCCTACGTTCAGAGGCAGCTCCTGGAGTGCGTGGATCAGCCCATCATTGATCAGGGAACAGAGCATCGGGCATCGGTAATAGCCCAACACGAGGATGGTCGGCTGTTTCCCGAAGTGATCACCGAGCCGAAACGGTCTGTCATCTTGATCGCGCAAAACGAGATCGGGCGAGATCTGCACGCCGGGATGCTGCTCGAAAGTCACGCGACTCAGATCGCCCGGTGTTAATGCACGCGTTTTCCCAGCGAACGCGCAGATTAACACAAGTGCGACGGCGACTTTTCTCATGGGCTTTTGAGTAACTGAGGTGGCGTAGCGTTCTCTACAGGCCGTGCCTGCATCAAACTGAGCGGCGTTTGCCCCGCACCGACATCGGGCAAACCTCGCTCCAAGAGCAATTGCATGGCGCGGTCAATCGGGATGTGCACCGTTCCAGAGTTCCGATCGATCCAGCCGTAAGACTCAAGGTCGGTCTCTTCGGCGGCGCGCAGGTTCGCCAAATCTACTGCCCCCTTTATTTGCAATCGCGGCTTAGGAAATTCTTCCGAACTCGTAACCGGGAGATTCGCTTGTCCGGCGGTCTTGGCCGGCTCATGTAATTTGAAGTAATGCATCATTCCCCAGACAACGACGAAAATGATCATGCAGGAAAAGAACAACAGGAACGCGATGGTAAGTAACGACGGGACGTCGACGTCTTTTCGTTCGTGGTCGCGTTTCTCGATGGTGGCATTCATGTGGGCACAGCAAGTTCGAGCCGTGGATCGTTTTGTGGAACGAGCCGCCTCGTCTCCAAATTTTTCAAAAATGCGAACGCGTAGATGCCACCTATTCCCAGAAATGCGGCGGGGGCGAGCCAGCCGACATAAAAATGTTTTGTGTAAATACTAGGCGCAATCGTCCACCAGACCGCGACGATGTGCGCCGCGAGAACGCATGCTGCGATGCGCGCCAGGATGGGCCGACGCTTTTTGGCCGCCCGCATTAGCAGCAGGAAAAATGGAACGAAAAAATGAAACAGCGCGATGAAGATCGCGATCCATTTCCAGCCGCAGCTGATGCGGTGCAGATACCACGAGATTTCATGCGGCAGATTTCCCGACCAAATGACAAGCAGTTGTCCGAACGCGAGGTAGGCCCACATCATCGTGAAGGCGAGCAGCAAGTTGCCAAGCTTGTGAAAATTTTCCTCGCTCGCAAGTGATCCAAGAACGGATGAGCGCGCTGCCCAGGCAAGCAGTAAAATTACAAGCGCGAGCGCGCTCAGGACCTGGCCGATGCAAATAAGAACCGGGAACATGGTCGAGTACCAATCCGCTTCCATCGACATCAGCCAGTCAACCGCCGCGAACGTCATTGTAACTGGGTAAATCACCAGGCCCGGTCCGCTCAAGGTTCGCATCTTACGCGTCGGTTCGAGCGAAACGGTTACGTCCTGCTCCGCAGACCATTTGAGCAACTGCCTGGCCATGATGATCCAAACGGCAAAGACAATTGCGGTGCGAAGAACGAACCCCGGTGGGTTCAAATAGATTCGCGTTACTCGCAATGTTTCGTCGGCCGCCACGACAGCTCGATTTTGCCACGGGTAGAGGTTCGCCAATCCGAAAAAGATTGGCACAAATAGCAAAACGAGCAGAGGCAAGTTGCCGACTGCGGATTCAAGAAAGCGCCGCACAGCATAGCCCCAATCGCCGGCGGTCAGATGATGGATCATCAGCAACGCCAGCGATCCAAGCGAAAGGCCGAGGAAGAAGAAATGACCGAAAAGATAAGCGACAAAGAAATCGCGCGGCGCGACGAACCAGCCAATAAGACATCCGCAGAATCCAATGATGCCGAGGCCTAACGAAACATTTTTCGCGTGACCGACGGAATCATCGAAAATCGATTTCATTTCTTACTATCCAGTGTTGCGCGGTCGGCTGAATCCACGTCGGACAACGCCGCGTTATGACTAAGCTGTAGAGCGCGGATGTACGCAGCGATGGCCCATCGGTCCTCCGGTTCCACACGGGTGGCGTAGGAATACATCACGCCGTACCCGTTCGTCATGACATCGAAAAAATGGCCGATCGGCGCGTTGCGAATCCGATCGACGTGAAATGATGGCGGCTGTGGAAATCCGCGTTGGACCACCATGCCGTTTCCGCTGCCGGTGCGGTCGTGGCATTCGGCGCAAATGGCGTCGAAACGTTCGCGGCCGCGAATCATAAGGTCGCGGGTTAATTTTACTGGCAACTGCGTCACATACGTTCCATTCGTTTGCCCGGTATAAAACGCTGTATCCTGGCGCACATCACCGCGGGCAACAGTATGCGCCGGAGGTCGCCGCGCATTGGCTCCATTCGAGAAAAAATCGCTTTCCGAAAGGGGTGTGGCTTTGGGTTGATTCGTCATATCCGGGCGACAACCGACACTGAACATGACCATCGCGCTAAGCACGAAGGGTAGGGCGCGACCGCCGGGCGCGCCGGAGCGCGGAGCTCGACCTTCACGATTCGCGTTTTTCTCCTGGGGATCAGCTAGCCAAAAATAAGGCCACTCTTCTGAAGATGCGATGAGCCCTGCGCGAACGGGGTTAGCACAGATGTAATCCAGCGGCCTCTCATGCGGAAGCTTTTTGCGTTGTGGGCGCTTCGACGCGCCCGGCGGTCGCGCCCTACCAGCTTTGTGCGTGGCCGAGTTCGACCTCATTCCGGCACCTCCGCTATCGACAATGGACTGAGGCCTTGAAGAAAGGCGCGCGTCTGATCGCGATTAAAATTCGGATCGCGCGTTTCGATACACAGAAAAAATCGATCCTGCGATGCGCGTTCGAATTCCGGGACATTGAATAGAGGATGGTGAGGGCGCGGCAGCCCGCTCAAGCCCAATGAAAAAAAGAACGCAGTGAGACCTGCTGCCAGCACAGTTAGTTCGAAGGTGATCGGAATGAATGCCGGCCAACTGTGAATCGGACGGCCGCCGATATTGATTACGTAACTAACCGCGTTCGCGTACCATTCCATGTAATACGCGCCAACTCCCCCAATGATTCCACCGATCAAGACGAGCAGTGGCAGCCGCGTTTTCTTTCCCAGCGCTTCCGGGAGGCCTTCGACAGGAAAGGGCGCGAACGCGTCCATTTTCCGGAACCCCGCTGCGTACGCCGTTTCGGCCGCACGCAGCAAGTCTTCGTGGTTCGAAAATTCTGCGAGCAATCCGTAAGGCTGGCTCATTTGATCGTTGCTTTTTCGCGTTCGGCGACCAGCTCGCGCGTTTCGGAAATCGAAATCATCGGCACGAGTCGTATGAACAGAAACTGAAGAGTGAGAAACAGACCGACGCTGCCGAACAGTGTCATCCAATCCCATCTTGTCGGCGAAAACATGTGCCAGGCCGATGGTGTGAAATCGCGGTTCAAGCTGGTGATGACGATCACGAAACGCTCGATCCACATGCCGGCGTTGATGAAGAGCGCGACGATAAAAAGGGCGACCGTGTTACGCCGGATGCGCGCGGACCAGAGCGCTTGCGGCACGAGCACATTGAAGAGCATCAACGTCCAAAAGACCCAGCCATACGGACCGAAGGCGCGGTTCATCATCATGTAGCGCTCAAAGATATCGCCGCTGTACCAAGCCATGAACGCCTCAATGAAATAGCCGTAGGCAACAATCATTCCGGTGGCCAACATGATGTTAGCCATGTTGTTCAGATAGCGCTCCGTGATCAGGTGCTCGAGATGGTAGATTTTCCGAACCGGAATTACGATGTTCAGCGACATCGCGAACCCGGAGTAGATCGCGCCGGCCACAAAGTACGGCGGGAAAATTGTCGAGTGCCAACCTGGGACTATCGCGACCGAGAAATCAAAGCTGACCACACTGTGCACTGAAAGAACGAGCGGTGTGGCGAGTCCGGCGAGCAGCAGGTATGCGACCTGATGGCGTTGCCAGTGCGAAGCGGAATTGCGCCACCCCAACGCAAAAAAGCCATAGACTTTTTTTTGCCAAAGCTTCCTGGCGCGATCACGCACCGTGGCCAGGTCTGGCACGAGCCCGAGGTACCAAAACAACAGTGATATGGTAAAATAAGTGCCGACTGCAAAAACATCCCAAACCAACGGGCTACGAAATTGCGGCCAGACTCCCATCGTGTCCGGATACGGAAAGAGCCAATAGAAAACCCATGGCCGTCCCAGATGGAGCAGCGGCATTAATCCCGCGCAGGCGACCGCGAATAGCGTCATCGCTTCGGTAAAACGGTTAATTGCAGTGCGCCAGTGCTGAAAAAGCAAAAGCAAAATCGCGGAGATGAATGTGCCGGCGTGCGCAATTCCCACCCACCAAACGAAGTTCACAATCGCGAACCCCCACGCCACCGGAATGTTAACGCCCCAGATGCCGACGCCTTTGGCGAAGAGCCACGTTATCGCGACGAGAAACATCATCAGTAAGAGAAACGCGACGAAGAAGCCAAACCGCCAACTCATCGGCGCGTGACTCAGCGGAATCTCAGCGATGGTCTTGTTGACCGTTTCGTACGTTTGTCCAGGAGCGAGGAGATTGGTTGGATAACCGAGCGGGGAATAGGAAGGTGATTCGTGAGAAGTGAGAGGTGATTGGTCGGGCGTGTTCATACTTCTCACATCTCACTAGTCACTTCTCACGAGCGCAGCGTTCCTGTTGCGGAGCTTGGCGAAATAGCTCGTCCGGGGCCGCGTGTTGAGCTCGCCAAGCATCCAATAATTGAGCGGCGACCGTTTCAGCTGCGCGACCCGGCTTCGTGTATCATTCATGTTGCCAAAAACGATCGCCTCCACGGGGCACACCTGCGCACACGCTGGAACGATATCGCCGTCGCCGATCGTACGCTTTTCGAGCTCAGCGTTGATGCGCGCCGCGTTGATGCGCTGGATGCAATAGGTGCATTTTTCCATGACGCCTCGCGAACGCACGGTCACGTCCGGATTTTTTACCAGCTTCTCGGTTGGACTCAGCCCGTTGTTGTATTCGAGAAAATTAAAACGGCGAACTTTGTAGGGGCAATTGTTCGAACAGTAACGCGTGCCGACACAACGATTGTACACCTGCAGGTTCAAGCCTTCGTCGTCGTGCACTGTCGCACCGACGGGACAGACCAGTTCGCACGGCGCGTTCTCGCAATGCATGCAGGGCACCGGCTGATGCGTAAATTCGGGATCGTCCGCCGCGCTTGAATAATAGGTGTCCACTCGAATCCAGTGCATCTCGCGGTGCACGGCGACCTGTTGCTTGCCGACCACTGGAATGTTGTTCTCCGCCTGACAGGCAATCGTGCACGCATGACAGCCGATGCAGACGTTTAGGTCTACGACCATTCCCCACTTGTAGCCCTTGTAGGGATATTCCTTCGGGTTATACAGCGTCTCGCCAATCGAGGGATGATTCTCCTTCTCCTGCGCGAAGTGCGGATTGGACACGAATTCTTCGAACGTGCCGTCGTGAAGAATCCCGCGAGGACCGTGCACGTCGTGATGTTGTTGAGTGCTCACAAATGAATGCCGCGCCCCGTTTTTGCGGATTGTTAATCCATCGCCGGACCAAAATGCGTCGGCGGTCCGCAACGCGTAAGCATTGAATCCGACATTGCGTCCAACACGACCCGCTACTTCGCGTCCATAGCCCAGCGGCATTGTCACCGAATTTTCTGCCTGGCCAGGCTGAATCCAGACCGGCGCTTGGATTGTGCGATCGCGAAAAGTTAGATCGACAATGGCGCCATTCTCCAACTCCTCTCGTTTCGCCAACTGCGGGCTGATTAGAGCTGCGTTGTCCCAAACCAGCTTTGAAAACTGGCGCGGCAACTCCTGCAGCCAACCGTTGTTCGCGTATCTGCCGTCGCGCACGCTCACGTCGGGACGAAAAAGGAGTTCAAGTCTGGAACGCCGCACCTCAGTCCTCTGCACTTCAGCAGGGGGAGAGACGGAAGCAGCAAGTGCAGGCGACTCGCCGTGGTTAGGAAATGATGGCGCAGCCAGTTCACGGACAATTCCATCACTCAGCGCGCGCCGCCATTTCGCCTCAAAATCAGGTACCGGGTTCTCTGTTTGCCAGCGCGTGTGAACAATTTCGTAGGAAGTCCGCGGCGATTGGCCGGTGAGCGCTTCGAGAATTTCGTGCGCAGACGTTCCCGCGTACATCGGCTCGATGAGCGGCTGCACAATGGATACCGATCCATCAAACGCTCGAGTGTCACTCCAGGATTCGAGAAAATGCAGAGCTGGTATGTGCCAGTGTGAATGACGCGATGTCTCGTTGAAATAGATGCTGTGATGTACACGCAACTTCACTTTTTCGGATGCCGCAGCGAAATCGAAATCTGCCGGCGCGTCGTAGCGCGGATTACCGCCAAGAACAATGAGCAGCTCAACCGTGCCTCCGCGCATCTCATCGACGAGTTTTCGGAAGCCGATGCGGTTTGCCGGTAGTGCCAGCGGCGGTACCGGTGAAATCGTGACGCCGTTGTTGCCGAGCTTCATGTTGATCTGTGACACGAGAGCGTGCACTTCTGGCGGCTGTGTTTCGCCGGCGATGATAACGCCGGCACCGCGATTGGCGTTGAGGTCGCGGACGACCGCCTCGACCCAATCTTTATTGTCGACTTCCCCTGTGGGCCGCGTGCCGATCCCAAGATTCGACGCAATGATTTGAGTGAGCGACAAGATATCTTGCGCTGAAACGGCAACACGATGGTCCGCGTTCGATCCAGTGATTGTGGGCGTGGGTTCTGCGGCGCAAAAACGATTCATCCGCGCACCGCCGGCATCGATGGTTCGTCGCGCGTTGCTGAAATCGCGCGCGTAACGTAACGCGTAAGGATGTGTGTAAAGAAAATCAGAGTCCAGTGCGACAACGACTTTCGCCTTGGAAAAATCGCATAGCCCTTCGTTCGCGTTGAGATTGTCGCGATTCAGCGGGTCCCAAATGCACCAGCGCGCAGCGGGAAATTTTTGCATCACGTCGGCCAGTTGAGCCAACAACGTAGGCGAGCTAATCGCCTCGGTGAGAATGCGAAGTGTCGCGCCGGCTGCAGATTTTACTGACTCCAGTGCAAGATTCAGCGCATTCCAAAAATCATCGAGCGTCTTAATCCCTCCACCGGTGGTGACGGTCTGCGCTCTGTCCGGGTCATAGAGGTCGAGGATGTCGGCTTGGGCCCATACGCTTGTCGCGCCAAGGCTCGCGGGATGGGTTGGGTTTCCTTCGATTTTTGTCGGTCGCCCTTCGTAACCTGTTACGAGCAACCCCTGGCCAAAACCGTTGAATTGGGTTGCGGTTGCAAATCGGAGCGGCTTTCCGGGAATGACAACCTCCGGCTGTTCGACGTAGGGAACAATTTTTTCCAGCGGCTGTTTCGTGCAGGCGCCCAGTCCTGCTAGCGCGAGAGTGGCGCCGCTGAGGCGGAGGAATTCTCGACGGCTGAGACCCGCCGGCCATTCGCTAGCGCCAGGAGCAAATTCGTCGGACGAATTTGCTCTTGTGATCGGTGATCGGTGATCAGTGATCGGTATTTGCTTCTCGGGCTTCATGATTTCGGTTCACTGATCACTTGTTTTCACCGGTGACACGTGCCGCAGTTTGTCAGGTGCCCAGTCGTATCGACGTGATACCGAGTCACCAATTTTGCGCCTTCGACTTGCTGATCTGGCGGCGGTTGCCACGCCACATCAAAAACTTTATCGCGCGGACGGATATATTTTTGCGGCTCGCGATGGCAATCGAGACACCATTTCATGTAGAGCGTCTGAGTTTTTTGTGTCAGCGGCATTTGATCGATGCGCCCGTGGCAGGTCGAGCAGCCGATGCCTTTTGCGACGTGAATACTGTGATTGAAATAGACGTAGCCCGGCAAATCGTGAACGCGATTCCATTTCAGCGGGGCGCTCGTAGAAAGACTTTGCCTGACCGCCGCCAATACCGGCGCATCGTTGAAGATTTGCGAATGGCATGTCATGCAGGTCTGAGTGGACGGCAATCCCGCGAACGCGGACTTTTCCACTGAGCTATGGCAGTAGCGGCAATCGATGCCGTCATCGCCCACATGATGTTTGTGGCTGAATGGTACCGGTTGATCTAACGGCACCCCCACGTAGGTGGTATACGGTGACCAGTAAATTGTCGAGGTAGCCCAGCCTGCGCCACAAACCAGAACGACGACGCCGACGATGATCACCCGGGAGTGAACGTTCGCGCGGGGCGAGAAGAGTTGGGCCATGAAAAGCTAATGTTTCTTCCTCGCAAATAAATCGGGCACGGAAGCGGGCTGGGACGCCTGCAATCAGCGCTCACATCCGGGCTAACGGCAACCCGGACCGCTTACTGATTGGATTTCAGAGTCCGAGCGCAGAGCGCGGCTCGCGCGCGAACTTGAAACCCGACAGAGGCGACGCGCTGGCGTCTACATTCTTGGCAAGCGCGAGCACCTGAAAAGTCCGCCCGAGCATTTCGGGGTGCAGCAGCGTTTGCAGCGCGCGTTTGGCCTTGCGATCGGCACTGGCTAAAACTCGACGGCTTAAAGCCGTCGAGTTTGGGGAGCGGCCTTGCAGGATATCTGGCCAAGTCGAGATGATCCCGGTCAAGAAGTGATGTTGATCGGTGAATCCTGCGACGCGCAATCCATTTGCCTCTGCGCGACGAGTAATGCTTGTCCAATCGACCAGCATCGTAATGTCCGCGTGACCAATTTGCTCAAAGGGCGAGTCCAGATGCCGATGGCGCGCGCGAACCTGGACATTTCCCTGAAATTCATTGCCTGAATGGCCGTAATCAATCGTGATCACATAACCGCGTTGCAAATTTGCTGCGACGCGGTCCACCCAATCGAGCGCAGCTTGATTAAACGCCATGCTTGAGCGTGGACGCTCGATGAACAGAATTTTGTCGCCTTGAAGATCGACGAGTTTTTCTGTGTTGCATCTGATCAAGCGTACTGGCATGGCGTCCAGTAGTTCGTTTGAAAAATGGATACCCGTGAACGGTTCAACTGAACTCCTCCATTCAACTTTGTCCCGAAATGGTTTCAGGGTCTGCGATTGCTGCTCTCGCAAAATCGAAAATGGCTCGATTATTCGGTACCGCGAAGCTTCGAACAATTCCGGCCTGCGTTCTTGCAAAGATTGGAGAACGTCGCGCGAGAACTGACCATCATATGCGCCCTGCTCAACAATGACAAAGTCGTTGATTTTGCCGAGTTCCTCCCAGATCTCGGCGAATTGTGCCACCATCAGTTGCCCGAAAAGCGGCCCGACACTGACGTTAGTGAAATAATCACCTTTCCGGCCAATCACGCAGCCACCGGAGGAATAGTATCCGTGCTCGGGATGGTAAAGCACTTGCTCCATAAACCAGTCGAATGGTTGTGGTCCGCAATTCCGAATTTCGGTTCGGATAAGCTCCATCAGAGCGGCGTTTCCTGTTTGCGTTCTCAACGCTCAACCCGCGTACGCTGAAAGCTTGGGCGTGGCAAGCGCTCAACACTCGCAGCCCAACGCCGAATTGTGAGGACCAACTGGAGCACGCGGCTCACAGTATCTCCCAACGGGGCTGCCGAACTCAGCGCCTGGATCGACGACTGGGCCTTGAGGCCTCGCTGCTAACTGCTGTGACCGGTGCCGCATTTGCGGCATTTTAAGTTTGGAACCAGGGTTAGGTGACGTCTTTAGAAAAGGCGTACGTGGGCACGTTCGCTTGTAGTCTCGCTATGTGCATCGCACGAATAAACAGGGGCATAAGACCAATCGGCGCCTCCAGAAGATGCTCTTGCAATTCACAACCTGGACGGGCTTCTTCAGGAAGCTGATCCGTCCGGCATAATAAAGTGAGCACGTAGGCACGACGGTTCCTGAGCCGCTGAACTCTAGTCGCATGTTCGTGGACTGGCGCAGCTACCCGTAGATACACAGATTGGGTTTCTGCACGCGCGGGAATTAGGAGACCCCCCGCGGCGGAAGCTGGGCTCTGTAAGCCAAGCTATGCTGAAAGGTTAGCGGCTTGTTGCGAATTGCGGCGAAAAAATGAAACCAAAAATAGACACCAACGAGAAGTTCGGACTCCTACGTCCCCGGTGAGAATCGGGCGCTCTGCCCAGTTGATCTGAGCGTGCGTCCCTTTGGCGATATAATTTTAGTAAGTCGCCGCGTCTTGCCATAAGATTCATTTGATCGCGGAAGCCGATTCTCTCGTTGTTGAAGCTTGATCTCTTGGCAGCGCCGGCGAATTGCCCATAACTCGCGCAGTTTACTCCAGAATGTTTCTTTCATATTCCGGTACGGCTTTGGTCGTTTAGTGAACTCGCAAGAGATTTCATAATTCTCAGCCTGACGTAGCGCGCGGCGAAAGCAAAATCTTTAGTGTAACTTTTGTGTGACAACAGTAGTTGTAGGCGCGTCCCTGGCGGGATGTCGGTTCAATCCTTTTGTTAATCGTTCAAACATAAATCCTTCCGGTGCCAGGCCCGAAAGTATTCGACAACCAAGTCCAAATTGTGCCTGCACCATGACAAAGCGCTTTCGCGCAGTTCCCTGGTGTGGCACAAGGCGAGTGTCGCTTCGCCTTCTCTTATTGTTTCTCCGGAAACGGCGCAGCGAAGTTTTCGGAAAAAGACGCCGAGCACAGCGCCACTCGCTGGCATAAGTGTGAGTAGGTTTCGTCTCAATAGCTTATGTTTCAGTTTGTTGTTCTGCTTGTGCTTTTTACACTTCCGCAGGTAATGACCGGCGATCAATCGCGCCGGTTACATTTTTGTTCTGACGCAAGGATAATTCGGAAATGCGCTAGCCAGAAAGACGCCAAACGCTACGAGTGAAATCGAGCAGAAAGACGAGTGAGCAAACAAGCCCGATTGGTCCTGTCGTCTTCACAATAGACTTCCAGAGATGCGTTCCCTTTGTCGGGACCGTGCCCAATCGCTGGACGCGGCATGTCCCAACTGAAAGCGACGCGAGATTCATCAAGGCACGAAGCTTAGATTCCGTGGCGGCTACTAAAAAGGGCGATGCTCGCGACGCGACGAACGCGCGCTTGGCTTAATTATTTTGGAATGCCTATCCCCGTCGGCCAATCATCACAAACGCCGTCCCTTTTCCCCCAATTCTTTCATCAGCCCTGATGCGCCATATTGTCTTGCGCTAAGCGGTTAGAGCATTTAACAACAAGGCTAACAAAGCGGCCATTCGGTGAACGAACGTTATTACGTCGCACGCAAACGCCCGCTCGACAGCTGAGGTATGAGTTCCGCTACAAGATTCCGCTTGATACTCGTGGAGGCCTAACTCTGAGTACTTCGCAAATTCACAACCACCTCATACCGCCGCACGGCGGCGAACTCGTCGACCTGATGGTAGGCGAGGAGAGAGCAGCCGAGCTCAAAGCGCAGTCCAGGCACTTTCCTTCGTGGGATCTCACGGCTCGCCAGGTCTGCGATCTGGGACTGCTTCTGAGCGGTGGTTTTTCTCCGCTGCGCGGCTTCATGACCAAGGCGGATTACGAAAGTGTTTGTTATTCTCTGAGGCTAACGACGGGTATTATTTGGCCGATGCCGATCACGCTCGATGTGAGCGAACGCTTTGCGAAGTCCCTGAAGTCGAAGAGCAGCAAAATTGCATTGCGTGATGCTGAGGGAGTAATGCTCGCTGTCTTGCACGTAGAAGATGTGTGGCAGCCTGATCGTAAAGTTGAAGCGGCGGAGGTCTACGGTACGACCAGCCCGATCCATCCTGGCGTTGACTATCTACTAAACAAAACAAACCGCTGCTACTTGGGAGGCAGCGTTGAAGGCCTGCGGCTTCCATCCATTTACGATTTTAAGAGCCTGCGCGCAACGCCCGCTGAATTACGGACCGAATTTGCGCGTCTCGGCTGGCGCCGTGTCGTGGCGTTTCAGACTCGGAATCCTATGCACCGCGCGCATGTGGAACTCACCCTTCAGGCAGCCAAACAGATGGAGGCCAGCCTCCTGATCCATCCCGCCGTTGGAATCACGAGACCCCGTGACGTAGACTATTTTACGCGGGTCCGCTGCTATCAACTTGTACTTTCGAAGTTTCCGCCGGGCACAGCAAAGCTTTCGTTGTTGTCACTTGCGATGAGAATGGCGGGACCACGAGAAGCAATCTGGCACGCTTTGATTCGCAAAAACCACGGCTGCTCGCATCTAATTGTTGGTCGCGATCACGCTGGGCCTGGCAAAGATGGGAACGGCAATCCATTCTACGAACCCTACGAAGCTCAAGACTTATTCAGGAAATACGAAGCTGAGGTCGGCGTCCGCATGGTTGCATTCAACACGATGGTGTATGTGGAAGACAAAGATAAGTATTTGCCAGAACACGAGGTTCCTCCAGGGGCACGGGTGCTGAATATTTCTGGCACAGAATTGCGACAGCGATTAAATGAAGGCCGCGACCTCCCGGGATGGTTCACCTACCCTGATGTCGCCCAGGAGCTACGGCGCAGTTTCCCACCACGGCATAAGCAGGGAGTGACAATATTCTTCAGTGGGCTCTCCGGGGCGGGGAAATCGACCATTGCCAACGTCCTGTTCATCAAATTCCAGGAGGTGGGCGGCCGTCCCGTGACGCTGCTGGACGGTGACCTGGTTCGGAAACATCTTTCCTCAGAACTGGGCTTTTCCAGGGAACACCGAGATATCAATATTCGCCGGATCGGATACGTTGCTTCCGAGATTACTAAAAATCGTGGGATTGCTATTTGTGCTCCAATTGCTCCGTATGACGTTACGCGAAAAGAGGTACGCTCGATGATCGAGCCCCTCGGGGGCTTTATCATGGTGTACCTCTCGACTCCGGTCGAGGTTTGTGAACGCCGCGACCGTAAGGGGCTTTATGCAAAGGCGCGCGCAGGAATTCTTAAGGATTTTACTGGTGTTTCGGATCCTTACGAGGAACCGGATGATGCGGAAATTGTCGTCAATACTGCCGATGCGACCCCGGAAGAAGCGGCGCAAGCGATTATCTTGCACATGGAGCGCGAAGGATTTATCGGGGCTAATGGTTAAGCTGACCTAGTACTCGTGACGTATCGCAAATGAGCTGCCGCGCGCCACAACCAAACAGTTGCTCGTGGGTTATGAGGAACCCTAAGCTAGGATTTTGTAGGCAACTCACTGAGATTAATTAACGCGTATTGACACGGGAATAGAACATGACGGAGGCAAGCAGTCTGATTGAGAACCTGCGCACAGACTGTATGTATTATCTCGGCGACCGCCCGTGCCGACCGCACGTGGAAGCGGGGCACCGCTGCACATGTATCCATTTTCAGCCAACGAAGCGACGCGGGGTTATCATTAAGCTTGGCGCGGCTGGAGATGTGTTGAGGTCAACTCCTCTGCTGCGCTCTCTCGATCCCTTCAAGACCGGGACGAAGATACTTTGGATCACCCACTCTCCTGACCTTTTGCCTGCCGACGCCTGTGAAGCGGTCCATCCTACTGCGGGAACACTGGCGCGAATCACTCAAGACACGTGGGATTTCTGTTGGAACCTGGACAAAGACCCGGAGGCATGTGCCATCGCCGCATCTACGAAAGCGATGGAATATCGAGGTTACACGCTTCGGGACGGCGCGCCTTATCCGGTTGATGAAGCGGCGTGGCACAAATTTGCGACCGGCATCGATAACCCGTATAGCCGCCGCAATCGTCAAAGCTACGTCCAAGAGATTTTTGATATCACTGGGTTACCCTTCAAGGGAGAAGAATATTGGCTTCGCGGTACCACTGCCACTGCAAGGGAAAGGGCGGCCCAGTTTCTACCGAAAGATTCTGCAATCGGACTAAACATTGGGGCCGGCAGGCGCTGGCCTTCTCGAATTTGGCCGGTGGAGTACTGGATTGAATTAATCAAACTGCTCAAGGGGCAAGGATTGCAACCGGTTCTATTAGGAGGGCCAGAGGAAGTCGAGATGTCAGCCCGGCTGGTTGAAGCGACGGGTTGTTTGGCGTCAGGCGTTCAATCTTTGGAAACCTTTTATGCGATGATCGAGCGCTGCCAGTGCATCGTCAGTGCAGTCACCATGGCTATGCATTTAGCGATCGGCGCGCGTACGCCTTTAGTGCTGCTGAACAATATTTTTAATCGCTATGAATTCGAGCTTTACGGCCGCGGAGAGATTGTAGAACCGCCTATTCCCTGCGATTGTTATTATAATGGAGTATGCCGCACGGGCCGCAAATGCATCAATGAGATTTCGCCCGAGGCTGTGTTTGAAGCGGTTCTGCGTTCCCTGAAGGCGGCGGACAGAGCGGAAGATTCCAAACACCTAGACGCTCGACAAGCGAGTTGAGACCCGTGCAGCCGGTGTTCCCGCAGAAAGAACAAGCAATCGGGTACGCTCAAGAACGTGCGCGCTTTCGCGCCTGCGAGATCGACGCCGAACTTCAGTTCGAAGCGGGATGCGTCCGCGATTTTTCCTCCGCGAAGAGGCGGCCGCAGTTCCGTAATACCTTGCGGCCGTCTCCGGCGACCTCCCCGAAGAGTGATTACAACAGGCTGACAGGTTTCGCCTTGTTCCGGAAGGAACTGGCAAGCCGTTGTTACGGGAGTGGCGCGCCAGGGAGAAAATTCTTCGAAGACATCGCCGCGACTCCGGCCTCACCGTCTCCATCGAAGGGTGTGGGAGGAGAAGCGGGTACGCAATCTTTATCATCCGCCGGATCGGCGAACCAGAACACCACGTGGTTCAGGTCCGTACGGACGCCGGTGATGTTGTTAAAAGCGAAGGCCTCATCGATGATGGCATCCACGCGGACAGACCCTGTGCCGTGCGCATTGGTGGTGAAATCCCCGATATATTGAACCGCGCCGAAGGGAGGCACCGGCATTTCGGTCAGGAAGACCGCAAAGGTCGTATTAGGCCGCAGGCCGTGGGCCCTCAACTCCACGGTATCCACACCGCGAATCTCCTCCCTTGGAAAAACGGTAACTCTCGCCACCGCGTCCGGTAGGCAAGCTGCGATAGGGTCTGAAGCTGGTACCAGGTTGAAGCCGAACGGCTCTGCATGAGCAGCCACTGGGTTGAAAATGAGCGTTAAACCAAAGGTGGCGATCGCCAGCGGGATGAGAAGGAAAGTGCCCCGGCAGGGCGACCGGCCAATTGATTTTCTTAAGTGTAAAGTTGTCAGTGTTTTTTGTTTTCATTTTTTTTGTTGAGGTTGGATTGTTGAACTTGCAACGAATTTACCAGCAGCCCCGAGAGCCGTATATTGGAGCTTCGTCCAATACGTTTAGGGAGCGACACGAGACGGCAAGGGAATCGTCGAAATTCCTGGATAATTCATCGTCAGCGCCGACGAAAAGCTGACGGCGTTTCTTGAACTTGAAGCGGCGATTCGCGTGGGGCGACGATTTTAGTTGACAAGAGGCGAGATTTTTCCAAACTCGCCGACGTTTAAGCGGATCTGAACCCAGGCGGAGGACTCCTCTCCCCGCTCGGTTCTTCGCCTCTTCCGGACCCGCAATCCCGAAATTAATTCTGAGCGGGGAATCGGAAAGGAAAAGTATATGACTCCGCTGATTCAGCTCACCGCCAGCATCCATGTCATAACCGAGCGGATTGTTCAGGGCCTCCGATCGCTTTTTGTTTGCAGCGCCCTCCTTCTGTTCGCGAGCGTCGCTTACGGTGCCGGCTCTTATCAGCCCACGAGAGACGGAAAAACGCTCGTCTGGAATGATTCACCTAAACGTGACGAGGAGGCAATGTGGTCCGGCAGGCGCGACAAGAATGGATTCGCCGCTGGCTCTGGTACACTGACGTGGTATCAAGTTGAGCCAACAATCGTCACTGGCTCCAACATTCCGGATGCCAGAAGATATGCGGTCCTCATCAGCCGTTGTTCAGGCAAAATGGTGGAAGGCAAATTCGAGGGAGCTGTCACTTACGTCGATGCCAATGGAAAAAGATTGCAGGCGACCTCTGTTAATGGAGGTAAGCGGCCAGCAAAGCGGAACCTTTCGCCAGCCGCACAAAAAACCCCGACTGCAGTCCCACAACAGACGGCCAGCGTGGCGCCGGAACAGACGGCGACCCGAACGTCGGAGCAACAAGCCAGGCAACCTGATGCCCAAAGCACAATCGCACCAATACCAACCCCATTGGCTTTACCGACGCCGCCGCTAACTGTGGACGCACAAATGGTTGGCGCGTTGGATACTGTGTACCGAGCGGCAATTAAGGCGAATGACATCGCAATAATGGATCAGATCTTGGCCGATGACTTTGTTTTGGTATCAGATAGCGGTGCGTCTTTGACGAAAGCCGACTTGATCAACCAAGCGCGAGAGAAACAGACGATCTACGAGGATGAGGAGGTGGAGGAAGGCACGCAGAACGTGCGAGTATGGCGTGATACGGCTGTTGTTACTGAGCTGTTGAGGATCAAAGGCACGAGAGACCAGCCCCCCTTCAAAGTCTGGTTCAGTGAGACTTACGTTCGGACGCCCACTGGTTGGCGTTGCGTATTGGGGCAAGCTTCGACTCCGTTTCCGAAACCGGACGCGAAATAGTTTTTCGATCACTCTGATGGGTCTTTCGTCACAACTATCGCGCGTACACGCCAAACCCACTTGGCGATTATGTTTGCGGCGGAGCACATGAGCCTTATGACCTTGTCGAACTGATCCAAAACATCAGCCCGACGTTCCTTTGATCGAGCCATTCCTGGAAGATCGTTCGCCCTTCGCGGTCTATCGCCGCTACACAGCCCCAACTCCACCCGGCTTTGCTGAGATTGTCGGCGATGGCTTCCCAGTACTTCATTCCATCACTTCGATTTTCATTACAGGTAGTCGTTCTGCGAATCTTCGAGCATTGAGCCTGTCCAACTATGAGGTGCTGGCATTTGGCATGCTGTTGGCCACAGATCGCAGCGCGATTTGGATAGACTTTTTGCAACAATCCAAAGGCGCGCTCTTGTCTCCGCAAGGTTTCAATTGGGAAATTAGACCGTTCGCACGCCTGCACGATTTCCGTTTCTGGAATCGCCGCCAGGTTTAACGGAACGCGCGTTGTAAGATACCAGACGACCAGCTTGGCCTGATGCGTCGGCTGAGGCTTGAGCGCCTTGCGCGTTGCCGATCTAGCTGCCTGACTCTCATACAAAGCTGCCGCATGCTGCGCATGTCAAAGCCTTGCCCAATCGCCACGAGCCGATGCAATACGCTCGCGCAAATCTGCGCTGTTTCGCTTAGCAACATTCCAGGCCGTGAGACCAATTCCGGCTCTGAGATAAGCCGTCGCTCGCTTTCACCGCGCGCCAGCATCTGGCAAAATCAATTGCACACGTTCCGGCGTGACAACGGTTTTTCGGCCTCGCTCAGATGTTGCTGTCGGGTTTTCTGGCACACCTCTCGCCCGAGCCCGATGCGCTATGATTCCTTTTCGCCTTCGGCGTAAATTTCGCTTCTGCAGTTGCAACCATCAATTCACCGGTCGAGCTGATGGAAGGATTCGCGGCAATCAGCCGCGCCTTATCCGGCGGATCATATTTACCACTCATTATCTTTCTATCTTTCTTCTGCTCACCCACTTTGCAAGCGTCCCAGCGTCCCATTCCCTCGTAAAACGGTGTTTTCGCATCCGTCCGTTTTCAGCTTTGGGAGGAACAGGAAAATCCTTCGAACCTACGCTAACGAGTTGTTGTCCCTCGTGCATTTGCGAACACAGTCGACACAAAACGAGCATTTTAGCTGCGGATTTTCTTCCGTTATCACAGCGTTACTTTTCCTGCATCCGTCGAGGGAAAACGCCTCAGTTTTATCTCTTCACTGTTTCACCGCTTTGCATGCGTTTGTGAAAATTTACAATCGTGATTGAACAAACCGTGAAAAATCTCAGTTCGCAATAAAGAACCTTTGACCCAAGGCTATCGGGTTAACTTCGGCTGAAATAATTGATGCCAAAACCTAGGCGTCGGTGTCGGGCGCCTACGTCGGGTGTGTCCCGTTTTTTTCTTCTGTGTTGTCGGTGTTCGTGTCCTCACGACAGACATCGTCGGCGAGGCTGTCGGCGCTGGTGTGGTCGTCGCTAATGTTGCAGGCGTTGGTGTAGTCGTTGGTAATGCTGTAGGCGTTGGCGGAATTATGGCTGGAATTTCTGTAGCTTCTGTGGCAGCAGTGGGCACGCCCTCGGGAGTCGGCCTGTTTGCGATTCCAAACACGATTGCAACAACTGCGGAAAGAATTACAACTGCGGAAAGAATTCCACCTCGAATCGCCCAGCGTAAGAGGCGCTGAGTTTGCCGGTTCCGAGCGTCGCTACGCCTTAGGTCGATCTCACCTCGTAGCAGAATCAATCGCAGCGATGCGGTTACGCTCTCATACGCAGGAAGCATTGAGTCAAGAATTTCCAAGAAATAGTTCTGACAATCTCGGATTTCTTCATCCGAAAGAGCACGAAGCTTCTCTGGCTTGGTCCTATCAACTATTTTCCAGAATTCAGATCGGTCCGCTTCCGAATCAGTTCGGGAGAGTTCCTTGGGGTCTTTTGACATGGGCACGACAGTCGCTTCCCCTAGTTATTGTTTCGCTTGCAATGAGCGGTGCGGTCGCACGAGTTTCTGCAATGATGAGGGAGATCGGCGTTCCTGACAATCGCGAATCGAAGATAAATGAACGGTGCTGCGCATGGAACGCTGTTTTCGAAGCAACCTACTCAATAATTTGGAATGGTAGCATGTGCGAAGAAAGCAGGTAGGCTCAAGAATGCTCGACGGTAGTTGGTAATTCCTCTCGATGCACTTCCTCGCGGTCGTGCCGTACAAATGGAGCACTGCGCGAGCGCTTCTTACGGTGGAACGTCCGATAAAGCACTGGAAGGACGAGCAAGGTCAGCGCGGTCGACGAAATGATTCCGCCAATCACAACCGTGGCGAGCGGACGTTGCACTTCTGCGCCGCGACCATGCGCCAGAGCCATGGGAAGAAATCCAAGTGACGCGACGAGCGCCGTCATGAGCACGGGACGAAGCCGAGTAATCGTGCCGAAGCGAATCGCTTCTTCGAGCGGACGGCCCTCATTCCGAAGCCGCGAGATGAAAGAAACCATTACCACGCCATTGAGGACGGCGACACCGGAAAGCGCAATGAAACCAACACCAGCGGAAATGGAAAAGGGCAGACCGCGCAGCCAAAGCGAGAGAATTCCGCCAGTCAACGCGAGCGGCACGCCGGTGTAAACGAGAAGTGAGTCTTTGACATTACCGAAGGCCATGAAGAGGAGCGCGAAAATCAAAGCCAGTGCGAGGGGCACGACCATTTTCAAACGCGCTGTTGCGGATTGCAGCTGTTCGAATTGGCCGCCCCAGCCGAGCCAATAACCCGGAGGGATTTGCACTTTGTCGCGCACGACACGCTGCGCTTCGCCGACAAACGAGCTGAGATCGCGACCGCGCACGTTGCTCGTGACCATGACGACGCGTTTACCGTTCTCGCGACCTATCTCGTTAGGCACTTGCGCCATTTGCAAATCCGCAATGTCGCCAAGAGCGATGAACGCTGGCGGAGGGGAAGCAAGGTTGAGTGTTTGATTAGCTTGATCGCTCTTTGGTAGAGCGAGCGGGATGCGTCTGAGCGCATCAAGATCAGTGCGCAAGTCCTCTGGCAAACGCACGACGAGAGGAAAGCGGCGATCGCCCTCAAAAACTTGACCGGCATTTTTCCCGCCGATCGCCATCTCCACCACATCCTGCACTTCGCCGACGCTTAGTCCATAGCGGGCGAGCTCGTCGCGTTTCAATTGGATGGTGAGCAACGGCAGACCTTCGACTTGCTGCACCTTCGGCTCGACGGCGCCGCGGATCTTGACAAGCACTCCTCTTATTTTTTCTGCGGTTGCTCTAAGCAATTCGAGATCGTCGCCAAAAATTTTTACCGCCATGTCGCTTTTCACTCCGGAGATCAGTTCATTGGCGCGCAGTTGGACCGGCTGCTCAATCTCGACACCCGTGCCGACCACTTGCTTAACCGCTTCGTCCACTTCTTCAATCAATTGCGCCTTCGGCTTCTTCGGATTCGGCCATTCTTTCTCTGGTTTCAGGATGACGAATTCATCACCTTGATTCGGAGACATCGGGTCAGTCGCAACTTCTGCTGTCCCCAAGCGCCCGAATGCAAGCTGAACCTCCGGAAGACTGATCAAAGCTTCCTCGAAAGGTTTTTGCATTTTTACCGCCTGATCCATTCCAGTACCGACCACGCGGTAGATTTCGAGACCGAGGTCGCCTTCATCGAGCGTCGGAATGAATTCGCCGCCGAGTTGCTTGAACAAGGCAAAGCTAAGCACCAACACGATTACGGCACCTCCCAGAATAAGTCCGCGTTGCTGCAATGCTCGATCGAGCAGCGGCACGTAAAAGCGTTTCGCTGCTCGCATGAAAACAGTTTCCTTTTCCGCAAGTTTCCCCCCCAGCCAGATGGAGATTGCAGCCGGAACAAAGGTGAGGGAAAAAATCATCGCACCCAGTAGCGCGAGCAAAACCGTTGCTGCCATCGGCACGAACATTTTTCCTTCCACGCCCTGGAGCGTGAGAATGGGCAGGTAGACCACCATAATAATGATCGCGCCAAAAATGCTCGGCGTGATCACTTCCTTCGTCGCATCGCGCACCGTGCGAAGGCGTTCTTCGTGGGCGAGAAACCGACCGAGCCTCGCCTGCTCATTCGTTAGGCGGCGCATGCAATTTTCGACAATGATGACAGCGCCATCGACAATCAGACCAAAGTCCAGCGCGCCGAGACTCATCAGGTTCGCGCTCACTTTGTTTGTCACCATGCCGGTGATTGCGAACATCATGGAAAGCGGAATGACAAAAGTGGTAATGACCGCGGCACGCCAATTCCCGAGCAAGGCGAAGAGGATCACAACTACCAGAAGCGCGCCTTCAAAAAGATTCTTCTTCACCGTGTCGATCGTTGCGTCGACAAGTTTGGTACGGCTGTAGAGCGTGCGCGTGAATACGCCCGGTGGCAGGGAGCGGTTGATCTCCTTCATCTCTGCATCGACACGGTCTGCCACCGCGCGTGAGTTTTCGCCCATTAACATCATCGCTACGCCAACGACAGTTTCCTTGCCGTTGAGCGTTGCCGCACCGGTTCGTAGTTCTTTTCCGAGCCCGACATCAGCGACATCACGAATGCGGATTGGAACACCGTCGCCGCCGCCCACAATGATCTGCTCGATATCTTCAATCCCGGCCACCTGACCTGGCACTCGAATCAAATATTGTTCGCCGTTCCGCTCGATGTAACCGGCGCTGACGTTCGCATTATTGCGCATCAACGCATCCATCACATCGCGAAAACTCAATCCATAACTAACGAGTCGCTCCGGTCGCGGCGTGACATCGTACTGCTTTTCGTAGCCACCAATCGAATTGATCTCGATCACACCCGGGACATTGCGCAGTTGCGGTTTGACGATCCATTCCTGAATGGTGCGCAGATCCGTGCTGGTGTAAGGCTGCCCCTGTTCGTTCTTCGCGCCCTCCTTTGCTTCAACTGACCACATGTAAACCTCGCCAAGCGCGGTGCTGATCGGTCCCATCTGGATAGTCACACCCGGTGGCAGCTCATCTTTGATTTGTGTGATCCGTTCGCTGATGAGTTGACGCGCGAAATAGATATCGGTGCCGTCTTTGAAGATGACGGTGACTTGCGACAATCCATAACGAGAAAGCGAGCGGCTAAAGTCGAGACGTGGCAATCCCGCCATCGCGGTCTCGACTGGAAAGGTGATACGTTGTTCGGTTTCGAGCGGCGAGAAACCGGGCGCAGCGGTGTTGATCTGCACCTGCACGTTAGTAACATCGGGCACAGCGTCGATTGGCAGGCGAGCGTAGTTCCAAAGACCAAGCACTGCGACAGCAAGCACTCCTACCAGCACAAGCCAGCGGCGGCGAATTGAGAAATCGATTAATCTTTCAATCATCTCGCAGCGCTTATTCCTCTCCCGCTTCGGGTCGGGCGAGTTCTGATTTCAAAAGGAAACTATTTTCCGCGGCGTACTTTTCGCCAGCGGCGACGCCGGATTTTATTTCAACGCGCTCGTGGTCACGTTTGCCTGTCGTGACCTCCCGCATCTCAAAGCCTTTGCCAGTTTGGATAAATACGATCGGTTTGTCCTCGATTGTTTGAACGGCATTTGCTTTCACTGCAACCACCACCTGGGCCTCGCCAATAATGACATCGCCGTTGATAAACAGACCGGGCCGGAATTGGCCAGTGTCATTTGGAACAACAGCACGTGCCAGTGTCGTCTGCGTGTTCTCCAGTCCGAATGGCGAAATGTAGGAGATCGTGCTCTCGATTTTGTCAGCGCTCTCATTGGATTGAATGAGGACCTTCTGTCCGACACGCAAATTTTCTGATTCGTGGCGATAAACACTGAAATCCACCCAGACGTTGCTCAGATCAGCGATGATAAAAATGGTCTTGCTCGTATCCACGAACTCGCCGAGCGCGATGTCCCTCTTGATAATTGTCCCGTCGATCTCCGATTTCACCTCGTAAGGCTGCAAGCTTTCATTGCTTTCAATCACAGCAAGTGCCTCGCCTGTCTTCACAAGATCGCCTAACCGCTTCGAAATCGATTTAACAATGCCGGGAAACCGTGGACTAACATGCACCATGCGTTCCTCATTGGGAGTGATTTTCCCGTTCACCTTCAGCTTTTTTTTGAGAGCCGCCGGACCGGCAACTTCGACCTGAATTCCAGATTTCTTAAGCGCCTCTTCGGTAACTTCGATCCGTTTCTTTTCCGGCTGCTCTGCGGCGTGTTCGTTAGCTTCTTTTTTCGATTTGGAACACGACACTAACAAAAGCAGGCTGACGAAAAGGACCGCACTGAGAGCGCGCAGAATATATCGCCTTTTCATTTTGAAAAACCGGACTTGGCGTCGAACGGTTGAACGGTTAGGGCTTCGATTTCAGCCACCGCTTTGTGATAGTCGCTCAATGCTTGCAAATATTGCAGCCGCGCCGTCGTCAGTGTTCGTCTTGCTTCATTGACGTCCAAATAACTGAAGCGACCTGCTTCGTAGCCTTGTCGAATCGCTTCGACTGCTTTTTCAGCTCCAGGAAGCACTGACTCCTTTAAAACATGAATCTCATTCGACGTTCTTGCGACCGTTTGATACGCATCGTTCAACTCCGACGAAAGACGCGTCACCGCGCTGCGTTTCTCGTCGTCTGCTTTGGCAAGCTGATGTTTTGCCTCGAGAATCGCGCCCTGATTTCTATTCCAAAGCGGAAGCGGCAATGAGAAACCGATCACACTCGTCCATTCACGAGTCTCGCCTATGTAACGCGGGGCGGCCGACAAAGTGATATTCGGAACTGCTTGCGCCTGCTGCAAACGAAGCGTGGCTTGTCGCTTATCGGTTTCCGGTTCCCATCGCGCAATTTCGGGATTCTGCGCAAGACTCAGCGAGAGATTTTCCAAACTGGGCAAGTAAGTGACGTGTTCCAAGTCGCCGACGACCTGCGCAAACTTCGGCTGCGCGCTGCCCCATTGTGCCGCCAAATGTTGGCGCGCAGTGATCAACGATCTCTTCGCCTGGTCGAGCTCAATCCGCGCCGAAGCCACTGCCACTTCACTGCGCGTTTGTTCAACAGCCGAGGCTTTGCCCGCTTCGATTCGTTTGCGAATATCGGGAATCAAACCGGAGGCGAGCTCCAGGTTTTCTTGCCCGAGTCGCACCCGTTCCTGCGCACTCAAGACCTCCACGAACGCCTGTGCGGTCTTCTTCAAAATATCCAGGCGCTTGCTTTCATAATCCAGCTTTGCAAGCTCGCGTCCAAACGTCGCCTCGCGCACGCGCGCAGTCCGTTTGCCACCCAGCTCAAGAAGGTGACTCAGTTGCAGTGTCGTCTGCGAATGGCTAAAACCCGGTCTGCTGCCGCTAATATCTTCGCTTTGCATTCCAAGCTCCGGATTCGGTCGCAAGCGCGCCTGCAAAACGCGAGCCTCCGCGCTCCGTACATCCCAGGAAAACGCCGCTAGATCGGGATTCTGTTTCAGCGTAAGCGCCAACGCCTGAGCGAGGGTTACCTGTCCGGCCAGATCAGCGGCTGAGACAAAATGTGAGAAGGCTGCTAATCCACCAAAAGCAACTAACCGAATGATGATCCGATTACAGATGCCGCCAATCGCGAATGAGAGGGCGACCCAGACTAATGCAGAACAAGTGTGACAAGAAAGAGTCATCCGAGGGTCAATCAGGCAAAACTGCAGTTTCTATCCGACTTACCAAAGCGAGTGTCATACGGCTTCCTTGAGCCCCGGTATACCGTGCAGTAGGAGAGCGCGCAACAACGCAACAGCGCGCATCTTTCATGTCGGAAATCTAAGCTGATCAAGCTGTCGGAGAAGGTCGCGCGCCGCTTACATTTTTGTTATTTTCGTTCCCAGCCTGGCGCCGCGTAGCGCTTTCACTTAAATTCTTGGGGATGCGAGTGCTGGTCGTCGAAGACGAAAAGAAACTCGGAAGCTTTCTGCGCAACGGCCTCGCGCAGGAGAATCTGGTGGTTGACCTCGTGCACGACGGTAGCGCGGCGCTCGCTCAAATTCTCACTCAGGCATACGATGCGGTCGTACTCGACATCATGTTGCCAGGACGCGACGGGCTCAGTGTCTTGCGCGAGATGCGCCGTCAGCGCGTGAACACGCCAGTGCTGCTTCTCTCCGCGCGCGGTAATGTAAATGAAAGAATTGAAGGTCTGAACCTCGGCGCAGACGACTACCTGCCGAAACCGTTCTCAATCGATGAAGTCATCGCGCGAGTACGGGCGCTGGTGCGTCGAGCTTCGGGCGAGCATACCACAATCATGCAAGTCGCAGACCTATCTTTGAACGTGGTTAACCGCGAGGCGATGCGAGGCGCCGCAAAAATAGAACTCACGAATCGTGAGTTCGCCCTGCTGGAGTATTTGATGGCTCACGCGGGGCGTGTCATCACAAAGACCGCGCTTTGCGAGCACGTGTGGGAACACCATTTCGATACTGGTACTAACGTTGTCGAGGTTTGCATCCAGCGGTTGCGACGCAAGATCGACGACGGTCGTTCGCCCAAATTGCTCCACACAATTAGGGGCGCGGGCTATGTAATGCGGGAGGACCAATGAAGCTAGCAACGTTGCGCGCCCGAGTCACACTTTGGTCGGTCGCCGTCGTTAGCATTGCTCTGGCGCTTTTCGCCATTGGTGCAGCTTGGAGTTTGAGGCAAGAGCTGTTTGAAAACCTGGACAAGGATATCAAAATGGAGGCGCGCGATTTTTTTATCGCCGTCAAACAACAGCCCGTGGACTGGCGAGACCGGCGAAGCGTTGAAGCCTTATTCGATCAATCGAAGCGATTGCGGTACCTTGAGGTTCGCAACGAGGCCGGCAACATGGTCTACCGTTCACAGGAACTGGAACATAGCCCGGCTTTTCCGATGCCGCATACGCCCAAGCTGCACAATATTGCCTGGAATGGGCGGGCTCTTCGTTTCGGCGTGTTTCATCAGGACGGAATTGTTTTGGGCGTTGGTAGTGAAACAAAGGAGATCACCGAGACTGTTACACAGCTTCTCCTGGCATATCTTGTCGTCTTGCCGGTAGTGATCGTTGCAGCGGGGTTTGGCGCTTGGTGGATCGCGCGGCGAGCGGTCGCGCCAGTCGAAGCAATTGCAGCGCAGGCAGAAACAATTTCCGCGTCGGATCTTGACCAGCGGCTTCCGACGCCATTCTCGCAGGATGAAATCGCACATCTGACATCTGTGCTCAACGGAATGTTCGATCGCTTGCAGAGGAGTTTTGACCAGGTCACTCGCTTTGCCTCAGACGCTTCTCACGAACTCAAAACGCCACTGGCTCTCATGCGTGCGGAAGCGGAGTCAGCGCTGAATGATCGAAACGCTAACTCGGACCAGCGCCAGCTTTGTGCCAGCATAATCAAGCAATGTTTGGAGCTATCGCAGATCATCGACGGACTCCTATTTCTTTCCCGTGCTGATAATCGCCGTCTCGCACTTGAGCAAGAAACCGTCGATCTAACCTCACTCGTACGCGAACTCCGGGAAGATGCTGAGATTCTTGCCCTCCCGCTAAACCTTACTCTCCAATGCGATTTGCCTTCCGAACTCCGCGTGCGCGGGGATCGGAGATTACTTAGCCGCGCGTTGATGAACTTGATCGACAACGCCATCAAATATAACCGCGCCGGTGGAGCTGTGGTTATATCCGCTTTGTTTCACCGTGAAACTGCGGTACTTACCATTCGTAACAACGGTGACGGAATCTTTGGCGAAGCGAAGGAAAACGTTTTCGACCGCTTTTATCGCGGGGATTCACTCAGCGGAGAGGTAGCAGCGGGACATGGTCTTGGCCTAAGCATCGCGCGTGAGATCGCGCGCGCGCATAACGGCGACGTAACACTTCTGCGTTCTGATCGCCAGTGGACTGAATTTTGCATGACCTTGCCGATCGCGAGCGACTCAGAGCGCATGCAGGCACGCACTTCCAAGAACCCAAGTGTCAGGCAAACATACCCCGATGCGATGCCGCGTGTGAATCGTATCTAATTCAGCGCAATAACTGCTGGCGGATATTTGCAGTTCTTGAGAATCATGACGAAGGAGCTACTAAGCGAACAAGAATGAAGCTAGCAATATTCCTCTCGCTAATAGGTGCTTCAGCCGCGATAAACGCAAGTCACGGGGCTGACGTAGCACCGCTGATCTTACAGCAGAGCATCCCTCTGCCCGGCGTGAAAGGGAAGTTCGACCATGTCGCGATTGATTTAGTTGGCCAGCGGGTCTTCATGGCCGCGAAAGCGAACGACACACTAGAAGTCGTTGACCTAAAGAATGCGAGTCGGCTGCAAAGTGTGACTGGGTTCCACGAACCGCAGGGAGTTCTTTACTTCTCAGACACAAAGCAGGTCGTAGTTGCCAACGGCGGAAATGGAGAAGTGCAATTTCTGGACGGCTCGTCTCTAAATCTAATTTACCGCTTCCCGTTCACTGCCGACGCGGACAATCTTCGTTATGACCCCCAGGCGCGGTTAGTCTATGTCGCCGCGCAAGACGGCGTGCTCGGTGCCATCGATTTACAAACAATGCGGAAGCTACCCGAAATCAAACTTCCTAGTCATCCCGAAGCATTCGCAATCGAGAGCGGCGGGCACCGTCTCTTTGTAAATGTTCCGAAAACAGACAGCGTTTTTGTGATCGATCGCAGCAAATCAGAAGTCATCGGGCGATGGCAACTGACGAAAGCCAAGGTGAATTACACGATGGCTTTCGACGAGGCGCACAGCAGGCTATTTGTAGGTTGCCGTAATCCCGCGAGTGTTGTCGTGCTCGACAGCAAGACCGGAGGTGAAGTTACTAGATTCCCCATCGGCGGTGAAACCGACTGCATGTTCTACGATCGGGCGCATCAGCGAATCTATGCCACCGGGGCCGAAGGCACGCTCGACGTGGTGGAGCAAGTAGACGCCGACCATTACCGCGTGCTCGCAAAATTGCTGACCGCTCCGCTGGCACGGACTTGCTTGTTTGTGCCTGAACTTGACAGACTCTTCGTCGCTGTGCCGCAACAGAAGGAACACGATGCCGAGTTGCGCGTTTACCAGGCGCACCATTGAAACGTCTTCGCGAAGTACGTGAGTTCCGGGAGTGCCTGAATTTGGAAATGTATCGATTTCATAAGTACCCGCCGATGCTTCATATCGCGCCCGGGTAAAGCCAAATATGTTCTGGTCCTGTGTTAGCGGGAAAAAAATAAGAAATGTTGTGGCCCGATCGACAAAAAAGACTGGACTCCGTGTTACGGCGACTCAGACGGCTCCGGAGTGGGGTCGGCCAGCCGGCGACCGCGAAGTTGGTGTCGATGGCGATCATCGATTTGTTGCAATTTCAGGCGCTGCTCGTCGGTGAGATTCGCAGCCATTTCCCGATGTGCACCCACTATGACCTCATGGGCTCGCCAGGCAGTGTCTCGTCGCATTCGTTTGAGTTGCACCGCTGTTTTATCGATGATTGGCGATATTTTGCCGAGTTGCTCCGGCGTCAACTTGAGCTCCGCGCGGAGCCTTTCCTTCATTCTAAGGCCTATTAGTCGATTTTGAAATTGATGGAGAACATGCCGGGCGTGTAACCCTCCAACAAAAGCGCCGGTGGCGCACCCGGCGGTGAACACGAGGATAACGCCGGCAATCTGTTTCCACCGCAATGAGCGATTCACTTCAAAAGCTCATCCTGCATCGCCGAATCGGCGATGGCGAACTCATTCGTGAAACGCTCACCGACTTCCTCCCGGTGTTGCCTTGCCTCATGAACTGCTCCAACCGCCGATATAGTGATAACGGCGGCCGACAGCAATGCGATACCCCGAGGCAGCAATATCAGGTCATTCGCATTCGTCGCACTTGCCCGCCAGAGCGCGACCATCCGCGTAACGACTCCAAACGGCGTCGCCGCGGGAACATGGGGACCGGATTGATTTGTCCAACTCTCACGTTGAGTGGAGTCTTCTCTGAAAAGCCCGAGCTGGTCGGGAGTGATTGTGCGCAAGCTGCGTCGCATTCCGGTTAGCTCCCGAAAGGCTTTACTGATAACCGCAACGTTATCGCCGGTCGGCTGGCCGTGCCGCCGTGGAAAATGGCTCACCGGCAGCTCCTTGACCGTCATGCCAAACGCGGATGCCTGGGCGAAGATTTCGGCGTTAACCATCGCGCCTGCCGAGTGGATCTGGACACTGTCGAAGACATGGCGCTTGAATGCTTTGAAAGCGCAGTCAATGTCGCGGATCTTGGTCCTGAGGACGCTCCGCACGAGGATATTCCAACCCCAGGCAAACAAAAGCCTGTGCGGCGGGTCATGTCTCCGAGCTCGGTAACCAGCAACGATGTCGTAGGCATCCGTTTGTTCTAGGAGCGTAGCCACTTCCCTCAAGTCGAACTGCCCATCGGAGTCGGTGAAGAAAATTACATCATACCGCGCCTTCTCGATGCCGGTTTTGAGTGCGGCACCGTAGCCTTTGTTCCTCGCATGATGAACAACACGCACGTTGGAAAACTCCAGGGCCAGGTCATCGCAAATCTCAGCCGTGCGGTCTTCGCTACCGTCGTCCACCACAATGATCTCAAAAACTGGAGCAAATTTCGGTATGATCCGACACGCGTCCTCAACGACAGCCCGGATATTTGCCTCTTCGTTAAATGCAGGAAAAATGACCGATAGGGATTTAGCGACGGTTTGAACCTTTCGATTTAAGCACTCGTGCGCCCCAATTCTTTGGAGCGGACGATCCGAGCTTATGTCAGAAGCGAGGCTCAAGGACGCATGCTAGGCAGATTATCACAAACATGTCAAGCGGAAAAAGTGAGCGTCTCTGTTACGCTAGCTCATCTACTCCGCAATGGGTTTACGATGGGGAGCAATTTCGCATGGCGTAACTGCTGGCAATCTTGTGGTAGCTAGGATTTTAACCGATACACTAATCAGTCGTTTGCCTCATTGTGTCCTCGGAGCGCGCTAGGACGGCAATGTTAATCTTTTCTATGTGGTAATGACGGGATCTGGCAAACCGAGAGTCTCGATGGTATTTCCCTGTACAAATTTTATCAGCAGCAGTCGCTTTGCGGGGAGCAACGCAAGATATTCGGCACGCGCAATCCGGGAACGCCCAATGCCTCCAGAACGCGCAGCTGTTTATACTCGC
>Ga0209265_1000028_pt1 | contig 31869 bp, 13 predicted proteins | sample GraSoiAngelo_103_FD_185872 | JGI IMG/M metagenome (GOLD analysis project Ga0209265, IMG submission 185872) | Grasslands soil microbial communities from the Angelo Coastal Reserve, California, USA - 14_0903_05_20cm (SPAdes) (version 2) | ecosystem: Environmental > Terrestrial > Soil > Grasslands ...
TCCGCCGAGGAATTGTCTACCGTGACGCCGCCCGATTGCTCCTGTTTCTGTTTTTCCGGATCGTTGGTTGTCAGATCGGGCGAAATGCGTTCCCACGTTTGGCCGTGATCCCGCGAGCGAAATAGAAACTGAGCGCCGATATAAATCGTCCCCTTTTCGTTAGGCGAGAGCGCGATTGGCGTATTCCAGTTGAACCTGAGCTTTTCTTTGTAATTCGGCCGTGGCTTGATGTTCCGAGCTTCGTGCGTGTTGCGATTTACTCGCCCGATCTCGCCACCTTGATATTCGGCATAAATGTAATCGGGATCAGCGGGATCCGGGAACATCCAGAAACCATCGCCGTTGTACATATTTTCCCACTGCGCATTGGTAACGCCGCCTGGATACTGTGATTCGCCCACAAAAGAGCTGTTGTCCTGCAAACCGCCGTAAACGCGGTAGGGATCTTTGTCATCCACGCTGACGTGATAGAACTGGGAGACCGGCAGGTTTTCAGCTTTCCACCATTTCGCGCCGCCGTTGTAGGAATACCACATCCCGCCATCGTCGCCGGAGAACACGACCTGTGTGTTGGTTGGATCGATCCAGACATTGTGCACGTCGCCGTGCATCCCGCCGAATCCGCCGACCACCGCGAAACTTTTGCCTCCGTCTTCACTGACAATCAGCGAACCGTCCGTCTTAAACACGCGATCGGGATTTTTTGGATCGACGATCAGGTTCGCGAAGTAAAACGGCCGCCACACCATCCATTGACTCTTATCTCGCTTGTCCCAGGTCGCGCCGCCATCGTCGGAGACAAAGAGCGCGCTTTCGGGTGATTCGACAAACGCATAAACGCGCTTGGGATTGGAAGGCGCAATTGCCACTGCAAGGCGCCCGTACGGCTTCTTCGGAAAACCTTTGTTCGCCTCCGGCGTGATTTCCGTCCAGGTATTGCCACCGTCTGAGGAACGAAATAATCCACTAGCAGAAGGCGCAGTGGGACTATCACCACCGGAGCGGTACTCCCATCCTTTCCGCCGGAAATCCCACATCGCTGCAAACATGATGTCCGGGTTCGCTGGATCGATTGCGATATCAGTGCAACCAGCCGACAGATTCGCTCCTTTGAGTACTTGATTCCAAGTTTTGCCATCGTCTGTGGTTTTGTAGAGCCCGCGATCGGGCGAATCACTCCAAAGCGCACCAGGGACCGCGGCAAAGACCGTGTCGCTGTTCTTTGGGCTCACTGCGATCTTCGCAATGCGCTCGGATTTTTCCAAACCAGAATGCGTCCATGTTTCGCCGCCGTCGGTTGATTTGTAGATTCCATCACCAATCGAAACACTATTGCGCGTCCACGATTCACCGGTTCCGACCCAGACATTTTTCGAGTTCTTTGGATCGAGCGCGATCGCGCCGATCGATTGAGCGGGCTGTTCGTCGAATACGGGTCGATATCGCGTTCCGCTATCGTCCGATTTCCAGACTCCCCCACTCGCTGCGCCGACAAAAAGCGTAATCTTGCCAGATGGTTCGCGTGTCCCCGCAACCGCTGAGATGCGTCCGCTCATCGTTGCGGAGCCTATGTTGCGTGCGCCGAGGCCGGAGATGGTTGCTGAGTTGAATGGCGCTTCCTCGCCCCAACAAGAAATCACGGAGAGAAGCAGGAACGAAAGCGATGCGAGGACGCCTCGCACTCCAAAAGCACTTCGTGCGAAATGCAAGGCGACGTTTGTTGTTTTTTGCGAAAGCTTTCGGAGTTCGCACGCGCTTTCGCGTCGCTCTTGTTGATTCAACGTCCTCATCTATTGATAAACGCTTTGGTTGCGGGGGACTTATTTGGAAGCCGGGAAGTGAAATATCGTGTCATCCACGGGCACATTGGCTTCGACCTTATCGATTATGATCCTTTGCTTGTCAGGTGCTCCCTTGCCCCCGACCTCAATTGACGTTGGAACGAACACGCCGCCTGCTTTTTCATAATCGCCCAGATCGGTCTCTACTTGTTCATACGCGCCGTGTCTGGTCCGTTGCGTTAACACCCGAATCTCCAGGAAATGGTCGGGATCCAGATAGACAAAGCTTACATCTCTGTTCTTTCGCGTCACTTTCAACTTGTGCGCTGGAGTTCCATCAACGTCTTCGGTTCCGAGATATTCGACCGCGTTTCCTTTCGCCTGCCAATCAACCAATGGCCCGTCCATCTCCGCATCTTCCACGAGCGCTTTGACATCATCGGCCGACATTCGTTCCGGATCTCTGCGTCCAAAGAACGGCGATACTTTCCACCCTTCCTTGCCGTCATACGCCTCGATTTGGGTCATTCCCTGAAGAGACGCTTCAGTGCGCACATCGTCGGGCCGCTTCTTGAGCTGAAGGAAGGCCAATTGAATCTGCCCTTCTTGCACAAGCAGTTTGCCAGTGAGCCGCAGGGTTGCCAGATCGCGCAGGGCGCTCGCGCCACCCTTCGCCTCGATGTTCTTCCCCACCAGCTCATCGGCTGTCAGCTGACTCTTCTCTTGCGCCAAACCTTGTGATACGAGGAGTGCGGCACAGATGAAAGCGATTAGAAGTCGCAAAACCATATTAAGATTAAGACGAATAGGAGACACCGCACCGGCACCAATGTTCAAAGCCGATGGAAAAGCAAGCCGTTCTCGAAAAAAAATATTGTGAAAGTACTAAGGCAATTTTCGTGTCCGGATTTGTCAACGCTGACTAAAGTTCACGCCGGGTAAATCGTGGCTTCAATCAAAAAACACAAAATCCGACCCGCGCCGGATGCAACCGCGGCTTCGCCGCGTTCTGCCGCTAAGAGACCGCAACGTAAAACCGTCAAAGGAAAATCGCATTCAGCCTGCGTCCCTGTCGTGCCCGGCTCATGGCAACTCAACAGTGGCGTTGTCCTTTTGTGTATCGTCGCTACCGCCATACTTTACACGGGCGATCTTCATCTTGGCTTTTTCAGATTAGATGACCAGCAGTATGTCGTCAGCAATCGGTGGATACAGAGAATAACTTGGAAGCATCTCACCCAGATTTTATTTAATCCTTACTACCTCAACTATTCCCCTCTTCATTTGTTATCCTACGCGCTTGATTGTGCAGTTGGCGGCTTAAACGCATACGCATTCCATTTATCGAGCAATCTCCGGGCCGGAGTTGTTGCCGGTTTTGTCTATCTCGTTGCACTTGCGCTAACACAGGAACGCAGAATCGCCATCGTTGCTGCCTTGTTATTTGTTGTTCACTCAGCACGTGGAAGCGGTCACATGGATTTCAAGCCGCAAGGATTTAGTGGCTGCTGCATTTGTGCTGCCTTGTGTTCTTGCATACCTAAAATACAGACAGCGTGGTGCAACAGACTGGTACATCGCTTCACTTCTGCTGTTTCTCTTCGCATTGATGGGAAAACTATCCGTTGCCGCTTTCCCCGCGGTACTAGTGGTTCTCGACCTGATGCTTGAAAAGCGGCGATTAAACCGATCATTCATCGACAAGATTCCATTCCTTCTTCTGGCGGCTTTGGTATCAGTAGCAGTCCAGCACGCACAACCAAGCACCGGATTGCAGTCTGACCTAGCCATGCACGCAAAGGCGTTTGTCCAGAGTTTGTGGCTGCTTACCGGGTTGGGAACTTATGTTATTTATCGTGTACCTCCCGCGCCGGGAGATACTTTGTCCCAATTGGTTGGAATCGTGTACCTCCCGCGCCGGCAGATACTTTGTCCCAATTGGTTGGACTAGGCATCCTACTTGGCTTGTTTCTGTTGCCGTTGCTTCTGCGCAAACGCTATCCTGTGGCGACTGTTTCCATTTACTGGATCTTATTTACTTATCTCCCAACACAGATTCTGCCATTCAGTTATCCAGTAACTGACCGCTATCTTCTTTTGCCGTCAGTAGGCGCTGTTATTCTCATTGCATGGCTATTGATTAGAGCAACAGATCATTTGCACAGATGGAAGCTCGCCGCTGCAACAACGCTGGTTACGGTAATTAGTTTCATTTGGCTCGCGAAAACCCTTGATTACTTATCCGAATGGCGGGACCCGCGATCGCTTTGGTTCGCTGCCACACAGAAATCAGACGATGTCCATTTGTGTTACGAACTCGGATGGGAATACCGCGAGAAAGCGGCAAGCTTTGGAATGCACCGAAGAAATGGTCCGCTGCCTCCGGAAGAAGCTAAACATTACGCTTCTGCTGTTTGGAAAGATGATCCCCGGCTTCCGCAATTGCTGGCTGAATTGGCAGAGAACCAGCATAGCGGACCGGTTGAGAAAGAGTTTAAGGATATTTGCTGGCCAAAGCAGAAGATAATTTTGACGAAGCCGTCAGAAGAAAAGGAGCGCACATTATGCCGGACCTTTTTCTTAGCCGCGGAGTCTGTTTTCTCGATAAAGGTGATATGCAGTCTGCAAAAAAAGAATTCCTGGCGGTGAGTCGATGAAGCCTCCGAGTTGCCATATTCTGAAGGCCAGCAGGAGTCTTTAATCGCGTGTCATTACAACCTCGCAGTTGCAGAACAGGGACTTGGCCATTCTAAAGAGGCGTTGTCGTGGATCACGCTTGCGGAAGAAGAACAGGATAAACTTGGTAGAACTGTGCTCCCCGAAATCACTCCTGCTCGTCAGAAGCTTGAATCAATTACAACAACGCTTCCATAGCCGGTTTTTCACTCTTCCCGCAGGAGTTTGGATGGATCGACAGCAAGCGCTCGCACGGCTGGAATGGCGGACGCTGCGATGCCCAGCAGCGCCATTGTTAGCACTACGCCGCCTATGACCAAAGGATCGCGCGGATTCGCCTGATACACGATGTGTTCAAGTAACCGGCTGGCGAGAACGCATAACAGCAGTCCTGCCAACGATCCGAGTCCAAGCAGTACAATTGGCCGCCCGACCGCTGCACTCATGACATGTTTTGTGCGCGCGCCGAGGGCCGCGCGTATGCCGAGCTCCTTCATCCGGCGGCTCACGTTGTAGGCGGCCATGCCGAAGATGCCCGTGACCGCCAGCATCACCGCGAGGACGCCCATCACGCCCAGTGCTGCTGTCGACGCCCGTGCGGGGAACAGCGCGTTCACGCCGCCCAGCACATCGTGCCAGCTTTGCACTTTGATCAGCGCGTTCGGCTCGAGGCCGCTCAGGGCGCGTTCTAGCGCCGGCGCCATCTCGTTGTGCGCGCGCGGCGATCGTACCACGAAGACCAGCCCGCGCTGTTCGCTTTGTGTCAAAGGCAGATAGACCACCGGCTGTGGCGGCTCTTGCATGTTGTGATACTTGCCATCTTCCACCACACCCACCACTTCTCTCAAGTGGTCCAACAAAATAAAACGCTGTCCAATCGCCGGCATGTCGCCCCACATTTTGCGCGCGAAGGTCTCGTTCACAATCGCCACATACGGCGTGTTTGTCGTGTCGCGCCATGAGACGTCCCGAGCACGCACGAGTCGCGTGCCAGCAGCCTCGAAATAGCCCGGCGATATCGTGAACCGGTATGGTGCCAGCACAGAATTGTTCAGATTGAAATCTGTCGTTCCTGGCGGGAAAACCGGAATGCCCCGCAGCCCGCCGGTAAAGGGCACGCGGTTCACCGCACCCGCCGTCGCTACACCTGGAATCCCCTTCACCGCCTCAAGCATGGCTTTCTGTTTCTCAAGCAGCGCGTCGCCTCGCTGTTCTATTTCACTCAAGTCTACGTCGGCGAGTATTGCTCCCTGCGGCTGAAAACCCAGCGGAGCGTGCAACATGCGAACCATGCCGCGGACGGCGACCAATGAGGCCGTCACGAGTAACGTGCAGATCGCAATTTGTGCGCCAACCAACAGGTCCCGCAGAGTAAACCGGCGCAGCGGCATTGAATCTACTGGTCCGCTTTTCATCGCCTGCAACGGACTGCTCTGCGACACTTGCCGCGCCGGAATCATCCCAAACAGCAGCGCGCTGACGATGGTCAGAGCTATACTCGTTAGGTAAACACGCGCATCGACACTCACTGCCAGACGGCCGTAGGGCGATTGCCATTGGTCCAGGGCACGCAGCAGCAAACCCGCGATCACCAGCCCTGCCGCTCCGCCTACCATCGATAACACCATCGCCTCGGCTAACAGTTGCCGCACCAACCGCCAGCGGCTCGCTCCCAAAGCCACACGGAGCGCCAGTTCTCGGCTGCGATCCGCCGCGCGCGCCGCAAACAGGCTGGCGAGGTTCGCGCACGCCGCCACCAGCACCAGCAGAGCCAGCCCCGCCACGCTATAAAGAAATCCGCGAATGACGTCACCGGCGTCCCCTTGGAGTCCTGGACGGACCAGCCGTAACGGCATTCCCGTGTCTGTTTGTGGATACTCTTTCGCGAGCTGGGCCGCGATCGCACTCAGATTCTCCGCTGCCTGTTGGGGTGTCACGCCCGGCTTCAGTCGGCCAAGCACTGTCACCGTCATGGATGTACGGTTCTGCAGGAATTGCTGGTTCCAGTTCACGAAGGGTACCCAGTAGTCCGGCCGGTCGAAATGCTCCGTGCCGTGGAACCGCGCCGGTGCTACGCCCACCACAGTGAAAGAATCTTTATTGAGCCGCACGGTCGTTCCGATCACTCCCGGGTCGGCGCTAAATGCGCTTCGCCACAGTTGATCGCTCAATACCACGTAGGGCGCTGAATTGGGCCCGTGCTCGTCCGTCGCTTGAATGAATCGGCCCACCTGTGGTTGCACGCCGAGCATTTCGAAATAATTGCCGGTGACCGCATAGCCGGTGACACTTTTCACAGTATTCCCCCATCGCAATGTCGCCTCAGCAAATCCATCAAACCCAGCCATCTCGCTGAAGGTGTTGTTTCGCCGCCTTAAGTCTTCATACGCAGGATACGACGTCGTTAGCAGTTTGCCGCTCGTCCATTCCCCGAGGCGAAGCTGGTAGAGGTTCTGCGGATCGCTCACATCCAGCGGGTGCAGCAGGACCGCATTCACGACTCCGAAGACGACGACATTTGCCCCAATCCCCAGCATTAAAGTAACTAAAGCTGCGAGCGTGAACGCGGGCGACTTCCAAAGCACGCGCAATGCAAATCTTAAATCCGCGATCACTGTTCGCCCTTCACAATCGAGCCGGTCACTCTGAGCGCAGTGCCTGCATCGGATCGACACGCATCGCGCGACGCGCCGGAATATAGCAGGCGCAAAACGCAACCGTCGCCAATATCACAGTCGCGATGAACATGGTCCCGAGATTAGTCGCGCCAACGCCAAAAAGAAGACTTTGCAAGAGACGAGAGGAGACGAAGACGCCGATTAATCCGACCAGCACGCCGATGCCAACAAAGCGCATACCCTGGCCGATGATGAGACGCAACACATCGTAACGTTGCGCGCCGAGTGCGAGGCGAATTCCGATCTCCTGCGTCCGCTGCGTGACCGAGTAGCTCATCACTCCAAAAATTCCCGCCGCCGCAAGAAGTAGTGCAATCAGCGCGAACATACTGACCAGCATCGCGTTCAAACGAGGCTGTGCGATCGACTGAGACCGGTAATCGGCAAGCAAGCGCGGCCGATAAACCGGAACGTCTTTATCGATCTCGGCCACGGCACGCCGGAGAGCCGTAGTCGCCGAACCCGGGTCAACCTGCGTCCGCATAAAAATCGACAGCGATTGAATGGCGAATTGCGGATATGGAACATAAATCTGTGGCTTAGGCGGAACCTTAAGACTGATCAAGTGCATGTCGCCAACCACGCCGACAATTTCCCGTACGGGAGGTTTGCCAGGCTCGACCGAGCCGTCTGGAATGATCCGCTTGCCGATAGGATCTTCGCCGGGAAAAAACTGTTTCACAAATTCCTCCGTCACAATTGCGACCGGCGGCGCATTTTTGTCGTCCCGCCCGGTGAACCAGCGACCTTTGCGCAATGGAACCCGCATCGTTTTGAAATAATCGGCAGTGACAGCATTAAATTGTGCGGCTGGCTGTTGACCTTGCGGCACTGGATGAGCGTCGAAGTTGAAAGTGAAACCGATCTCACTTCCACTGAGCGGAATATACCACGCGGCTGCAACTGACTGCATTCCAGGCTCGCTCGAAAGCCGTTCCAGCAACTTTTTATAAAAAGCGGCTGCCTGTTCCGGCTTACCATAGTTTGTTTGCGTAAGCGCTACCCGCGCCGTCATGACATTCGTTACATCGAACCCGCCAGGAACTCTTTGCAGACGAATAAAACTTTCAACCAGCAACCCGGCGCTCGCGAGCAAGACAAGCGCCAGGACGATCTCGACTACGACGAGCGCAGCCCGGGTGCGATGCGCGCTCGCGCTTTCGCTTGTACCGCGGGCAGCTTCATTGAGCGACACGGCAAGATTCGAACGCGATGCGCGCCATGCCGGAAACAAGCTGGAAGTAATTCCGACTCCAAGACTGGCGACGGCCGTAACGACAAGAACCAGAGGATCCGGTGATATTTCGTCAATGCGCGGAATGCTCGGTAGAAATGCTTTCAGCGAGTCAATGCTCCAGATCGCAACCACTAATCCGGCGAGACCGCCCAGAACGCTGAGCAAAGTACTTTCGCCAAGCAATTGTTTAATAATCCGCCAGCGGCCGGCGCCGAGCGCGGCGCGGATACTTATTTCCCGATTGCGCGAAAGCGAACGCGCCAGCAATAGATTCGCGACGTTGACGCAAGCGACGAGCAGCACGCAACCCGCCATCGCGCACAACATCAGTAACGCGGAATGCGTACTACCGATCATCGCGCTGACCTCCGGAATGACTTTCGCGCCGGTGTATAGCTTTGAGTCCGGATATTGTTGACGCCAACTTGCGGTAATGCTGTCGATGTTCGCCTGCGCCTGTTGGATCGAGACGTTCGGTTTCAATCGCGCGATGCTCTGGAAAAAATCATTGTCCCGCTGCTCCGTCATCGGCGGCGAGCCATCCTTCGATTCCCGCAAGCTCGACATCGAGACCCAAAGTTCCGCCGAAACCGCAGCAATCGGAAAAGTAAACCGTGGGGGCATCACCCCGATTACCTCGAACTGCTGACCGTCGAGCGTAACGGTTTTGCCGACAACGTTACCATCCGCTCCAAACCGGCGCTGCCACAACGCATGGCTCAAAATGACCACATGATTTCCTGGATTATCTTCGTTAGGCAAAAACGTGCGGCCAAGAAGCGGTTCAACTCCGAGCAACGGAAACAAATCGGCCGATACTGATTCGCCTTGAACGTGCAGCGATCCGTTTCCATCTGTGAGCGTGCTCACGCCTTGGTTGGTATAAACCGCAATCCGCTCGAAAACCTTGTTCTGGTTACGCCAGTCAACGTAATCGAGGTACGAAATCGAATTGATATCCGTCCCCGGATCGGCTTTTTCGCGGCTATCATATTCGCCGATCGCAACGAGGTTTTGTGGTTGGTGGAAGGGCAGCGGCCGCAATAACACTGCGTTGAGTACGCTGAACACGGCGGTGTTGGCACCAATCCCAAGCGCAAGCGTTAGCACCACGACACAAGTAAATCCCGGCGACTTCGCGAGTTGGCGCAGCGCGAATTTCAAATCCGCGATCATTTATTCTCCTTTCACAATCCAGCCGTCGCGGAGTTGAATGACTCGTTTGCCGTAGGAGGCATTCTTCTCGGAGTGCGTGACCTGCACGATCGTCATGCCTTGCTCGTTCAGCTTACAGAAGAGCTCCATGATCTCTTCGCCCTGGCTGGAGTGCAGGTTTCCGGTCGGTTCATCGGCGAGCAGAAGCTTCGGCTCGGCGATGATCGCTCGCGCAACGCCGACCAATTGTTGTTGGCCGCCGGAAAGCTGAGATGGATACAAATCCTTTTTGCCGACGATTTGGAAACGGTCGAGCATGTCCGCTACCATCGCGGCGCGTTCGCTTTTTTTGTAGTGGCGATACGACAGTGGGATATCGAGGTTTTCGTAAACCGTGAGGTCATCAAGCAAGTGATACTGCTGGAACACGAATCCGATCTGCTCGTTCCGTAGCGTGGCGCGTTCCTTCGGCTTCAAATGATGGACTGCGGTTCCACCCAAAAAATATTCACCGCGCCAGCCGTGATCGTGCATGCCCAGGATGTGCAGCAGCGTCGATTTACCTGCGCCGGAAGGCCCCATGATCGAGACGAAGTCTCCTTCCTCGACCTCCAGGTTGATGTCACGCAAGACATAAAAAAACTTCTCCTTCGCCAAGGGATATGAGCGTTCGAGATTTTTGAGTTTGATCATACGTTACTCGTTACGTAATGCTTGGACTGGATCGACCCGCGTGGCGCGTCTCGCCGGCAACCATGTAGCAATAAGTGCAGCGGCAGTCATTACTAGTGGAGCGACGGTGAATGCAACCGGGTCAAGCGCGCCGACTCCGTACAGAATTCCGCTCAAAATTTTTGCCGTCGCAATAGCTAGCAATAAGCCGATAGCAACCCCACTGATCAACATGACAAAGCCTTCCCGCATAATCATTCGCAACACCGCTCCCGCCTGGGCACCTAGCGCCATTCGAATGCCAATCTCGCGCGTGCGGCGCGCGACCGAGTAAGCCTTGACTCCGTAAAGACCCACTACTGCCAAACCAAGCGCGAGCGCCCCAAAGATAGAGAACAGCGCCGCGCCAGCGCGAACGAGCCAAAGATCCAGGTTCGAATCAAGATGTTGCGCGAATGTTCGCAGCGAAATGATCGGGATTGAAGGATCGATATCGCGTACGGCGCGTCGAAGCAAATCGGCTGTGGCGGCTTCCCTTCCGGGAACGAGCGAACGAAACCGAACGAAATAGGAAATGTCGCTTTGAAATCCACGCGCAAACGGCACGTAAATGCCGCCGATCGGTTCCTCCGTTTCAAATAACGCGTGGCGCGTTGCCGGAACGATACCGACTATTTCCATGCTCTCCTTCTCTCCGCCGTTCAAATCGGCGCTCGTTCCAACCTTTTGGTCCGCATATTGGATGCGTTGTCCAATCGCATCCCCATCCGGCCAGAGTTTCTTTGCCAGAACTTCGTCAATTATCGCGACGTTCCGACCGGGCTGGGTCGCCTCCGCTTCAGTGAACGTGCGACCCCGAGTCACCGGCAATCCAACGGTTGAAAAATAATCGGCGCCGACGCTATTCCAAGCCGCCTCAAAGGCAAGGCCTTCGGCCGCGGTAGCCGGCTTCGCATCTAAAGCGGAATGGACACGGGCGCGTTGGACTTTCCTACTTAACTCAAACATTCCGAACGGAACGATTGAAGAGATGCTTGCGCGCTCCACGCCCGGGAGTACCGCCAGTCTCTGGTTCAAGTTGCGATAAAGTTCCTCAGCGCGCTTTGGCTCGTAACCGGCCAGGCTCGCATCGACTTCGAGAATGTAGCTTGCGCCCGGTCTTAATCCGGTATCAACGGACGCCGCTTTACCTGCACCCCGAATGAACAGCGCCGCAGCAGTAATAAGCGCGAGCGAGAACGCGATTTGCACGACCACGAGGGGATGACGCGGCAAAAATTTCCAGCTTGGGCGCACTACATCCTCTCCGGCGTGCTCCTTCAAATCGGTCACCACTGTGCTACGAGAAATTTTCAAGGCCGGGCCGAGCGCGAACATGAGCGTGCCGAGCAGACAAAATCCAAAGGTCGCCGCCAAAATTGCGGGATTCGGTCCAGCCAACCACACAATGTCGAGCGGCATCAACTTCCGCATTGAGCCGACAAGCAGATCGGACGACCACAGTCCGAGAATGAGTCCGCCCATGCCTCCAAGAAGCGCCAGCACAAAACCTTCAGTGAGAAGCTGGCGAACAACGCGCCAACGGCTGCAACCAAGCGCGAGACGGATTGCGATTTCCTTGCGTCGTGCGGTGCCGCGAGCGAGCAGCATGTTTGCCAGGTTAAGGCATGCCACCAACAGCACGACCACCGCCATCCCAAGCAGCAATGGCGCGATCGCGATTATCTTGGTGTCGGACCCGGGCGTGTTACTGACTGTATTACGCGGCACTCGTTCGGCCATGAAGGTCTGGTCCTTTTGCTCGACCGGGTACGCTTTTTCCAAATTGGCCGCCAACCCTGCAAGTTCAGGTTTGGCTGCGGCCGCGGTTAGTCCAGGTTTAAGCCGGCCCATGATGCGCAACTGCGTTCCTTTGCGATCGTCAATGGTAGTCCGGTTTTGCGACCCAAAATCGTTCGCAACTTGATCGTAAACACTCATCGGCAGCCAAACTTCCGGTGACAAAATTTGCATCGTGCCCACAAACCCCTTCGGCGTAATTCCGACGATCGTGAACGCGCGCCCGTTAATGAACACTTGAGAGCCGAGGATGTTTGGATCGAGACCGTGTTTCTGCCAATAACTGTAACTGGCAATCGCGACCGGCGCGTTGTGGCCTGGCGTTTCCTCCTCCGGCAAAAATGGACGGCCCCGGGCCAGTGGAACGCCGAGAACGGAGAAATAATTCGAGGTCACGATGGCACTGAACGCGCGACGCGTATCGCCCTTCTGGCCGATGCCAACCAACGCGAGATTGAAACTCATTACGTCACTGAACACCGTGTTCTGCTCGCGAATGTCGACATAAGTGGGATAGGAGAAGCCGCGGGATTTTTTCGTATCCTTCTTGTCCTGAGAAAATAGCTGCACCATTTCATGCGGCTTGATGTAAGCAGGCGGAGCAAAGAAAACCGTATTTACAAGGCCGAATACGGCGGTGTTCACACCGATGCCGAGCGCCAGCACGGTTACGGCTGCAATCGTAAATGCCGGCGCCTTCAATAGCTGCCGGAAAGCAAATTTGAAATCACGAATCATATCAGGCGTTGTGGCTGAGCGCGGTCACTGGATCGGCGCGGGTTGCGCGAAGAGCCGGGATGTAACTGGCGAGCAGCGCGATGGTCGCCAGCGAGATTGTGACAAAAACAAAGGTCGTGACGTCAAACGCGCCAACATTGTACAGCAACGCGGAAAGCAACCGAGTCGACAGAAAAGCGAGAATCACCCCAATAATGGTACCGATTCCGACCAACTTCAACGCGTGCCCGACAACGAGGCGCAGAACATCACTACGTTGCGCACCCAGGGCCATGCGCACGCCAATTTCGTGCGTCCGTTGAACGACGTAATAAGAAATGACTCCGTATGTGCCGACCGCGGCGAGCACCAGTGCGATTGCAGCAAAAATCCCGAGCAGGACGACCGATAATCGACGAGGCGCGACAGACTCGGAAACGACCCGATCGAATGTGCGCACGTTCGCTAACGGCTGATCAGGATCAATCGATTGGATTTCCCTGCGGATTCCTGCAGTCAAACTGCGCGGGTCCTGCGCGCTGCGGACGGCCAGGATCATATCCCGCATCGGGAATTGCGCATGCGGGATGTAATATTCCGGCTGCGGCTCCAGCTCGAGAGCGCGGTGTCGGACGTTCGCAATAATCCCGATAATCGTAATCCATTTTGCATCGGGCTTACGCGGATCGCCAAGGGTGATACGTTTGCCGAGTGCATCGCCGCCGCGGAAATATTTGCGCGCCAAAACTTCGTTCACAATCGCGACCGGAGGTGCATCCGCGTTATCCGCCTCAGTAAAGAAGCGGCCTTTCAGCAATGTCGTTTGCAATACGCGAAAGTAATCCGGGGTGATCACGCGAATTTCTTCATCCGGTCCTGGCTCGTTTTTGTTCATTTCCCGACCTTCGATCGAAAAGGACCAATCGCTGTTTGTTCCGCTGAGTGGCAGAATATCCGTGCACGCAACGGCTTCGATTCCCGGCAGGCGAGCGATGCGACGGAGAGTTTCTTGATAAAAATTCCGGGTGCTGTCGCCGCCAAGATAACTTGGATTTGCGCCTGACGGATATTTGGTTTGCGGCAGCGAAAGTTCAATTGTCAGCACATGGCTCGCGTTGAACCCTGGATTGACGCCCTGCAATCGCGCGAAGCTCTTCATTAGCAAACCGGCGCCGACCAACAGGACCAATGCCAGCGCAATTTCTGCGATTACTAACATGTTTCGGACACGGTTGGGTCGCGCCCCGCTAGTCGATCCGCGACCGCCTTCTTTCAAGGCTTCGGTCAACACGGGTTTTGCGCTCGCCAGCGCCGGAATCAACCCAAACAGAATTCCGCTTCCTATGGCGACTACTGCGGTCACCAGCAAAATCGTCCAGTCGAGCGTGACTTCATTCAGTCGCGGAATCGTGCGCGCCCCAACGCGCTTCAGAAGTTCCAGGCCCCACACGGACAACAAGACGCTGGCCGCTCCACCTGCCAAAGCCAGCGCTATACTTTCGGTTAACATTTGCCGCAACAATCGCCATGTGCCAGCGCCGAGTGCCATTCGGATAGCGAGTTCGCGCTCACGTGCGCTCGCCCGAGCCAGGAGCATCGTCGCCAGATTCGCGCATGCGATCAGCAACACAAATGCGACGGCGCCGATCAAAATAAAAAGACCTTTGCGCATTCCTGCGACCACTTGTTCGTGTAGCGGGTAAATCTTCGCGCCGAATCTGTTCCTGGCGGAGTAATTATTCGGGAATGCCTTCACCCAGTTCGCAACCGTCGTGTCGATCTCAGCCTGCCATTTTGCTGAGGTCGCATTCGGGCGCAGCCGCGCGATGACGCCGTAAGAACGGCTACCCCGCGATTTCAGTTCGTCTTGGGAAAACGCGACCGGCTTCCAAATATCGACCCGCTCGGCAAATTGGCCGCCTTGGAGATTGAACAGCGGAATCGGAAACTCAAACTTTGCCGGCATGATGCCGATCACGATGTAATTCCGTCCGTTTAAGAGCAGAGTTTTACCGATGAGCGACGGATCGGAATTGAAACGCCGTTTCCATAATCGCTCACTGATGACAATAAGATCGTCGTGTCCTTCCCCTTGTTCTTCTTGTGCGAAGGTGCGACCCGCGATCGGTTCGATCCCCAGCATTGGAAACAAAGCTGGCGAAACGACCGCGCCCGAGATTCGCTCTGGAACATTGCCACCGGCCAGATTGAACGTGGAGTAATTAAACGCTGCGATTTGCGTGAAGCTGCGTAACCCTTTTTCAAAATCGATGTATTCGGGCACTGAAACCGGAATGCGCTCCAGACCCTGCCTCGGGAATTGCTCCCACAGCAAGACCAGGTTGGAAGGATCGTGATATGGCAGTGGCCTAACGAGGAGCGCGTTAATCAAACCGAACACGGCGGTATTCGCTCCAATCCCGAGAGCGAGCGTTAGCACGGCGACGGCAGTAAAGGCGGGACATTTTACAAGCTGGCGCAGAGCGTATCGGAAATCGCTCATACGATTTCATTCAACGATTTGGCAATTCCATTCATTCCGCGCGTAGTGCTTCGATGGGATCCACGCGGCTCGCACGCCGCGCGGGCACAAAACAGGCGATCAGCGCCACGAGTGAAAGCGTCAGTAGAGCACTGATAAGTGCCGCCGGGTCCAATGGCGCGACGTTGTAGAGGACGCTTCTCAGAGCGCGGCTGACAACAAGCGCTCCAAACAATCCCGCAGCCAGTCCAATTCCGACCAGCACAACGCCTTGACCAAGAACAAGCCGCAGGACATCACTGCGGCTGGCACCGAGGGCAAACCGAATGCCCATCTCGCGTGTGCGCTGGGTTACAATTAATGCCATGACCCCGTAAAGCCCGATACTTGCGAGAATCAGCGCGAGTCCCGCAAACGCACCGAGTAACGTCATTGTCAGGCGCTGCGACGCGAGGCTGTCGTCTACGTTTTCCTCCATCGTTGCGATATCGGAAACGGCCTGATCACGATCCAGCGCCGCGATTTCGTCTCTGATCGGACTAATCAGGGAATGCGGATTGAAACCTGCTTTCGCGCTCACGATGAGGTTCTGTTCATCCCTCGCGAACTGCGACGCGCTGAAATACATCATCGGCAGGTTGCGCGCGTCTTCCTTTTCACCCGGGGCATTGTTCCGGGTGTGCGGCACGATTCCAATAATGGTGAGCGGGATTCCATTTGCTGTCGGCGGTCCGATCGTAACTGGATCGTCGACTTGCTTGCCGATTGGATTGGTGCCGGGAAAGAATTTTTGCGCAGCTAGCTCATCGATCACAACCGTTCCCGGACGACCCCTGACATCTTCCGGTCCGAAATCTCTGCCGCGCAGAATCGGCATACCAAGAGCGCGAAAGTAATCCGGCGAAACAATTGCCATCTCGCCGATCGGTTCCTTGCCGGGAGGATCAGGCGGCGTGCCTGTAATGTGAAACGAGCTGTCCCAATCGTGGTGATCGAATGGTTCGTTGTTGCAAACCGCCGCCGCGCTCACACCTGGGAGCCCGCTCACTCTCTCGAGCAATTGATCGTAAAAGCGAACGATCTTCTCCGGCGAATCGTAGCGCGATCGCGGCAACGCAATGCTCATCGTCAAAACGCCACGCGGATTGAATCCAAGCGGCACGTGCTGCGAACGCCAAAAACTCTTCAATGTCAGGCCCGCCGCTGCGAGAAGCAGGACTGCAAGCGCAACCTGTGCAATCACCAGGATTGCCCGGGCCCGTTGTCGTTGCGCGCCGCTACTGCCGCGCCCACCCTCTTCGTGTAACTCAGCTGCCATCGAAGCCGTGTTCGAAACGCGCAATGCCGGCCACACTCCAACGAGCAGTCCGGCGAACGCTGAAATGATGCTGGCGGTCACAAGGACGAAACCGTCGATATTCGTTTCTTGAAATCGCGGCACATTAGACGGAAGAAGCGAGCGAATTGCGTCAAGGCTCCACACGGCGATCAGCACGGCGCAAACGCCGCCTATCAAGGCGACCACTCCGCTTTCCACCAATACCTGGCGTGCCAGATCCCAGCGGCTGGCACCAAGCGCGGCCCGCACAGCGAGTTCTTTGCGACGCGAAATACCGCGCGCGAGTTGAAGATTTGCTACATTCGCGCACGCGATCAACAGGACGCAGCCTACGGCCGCAAGCAGTACGCAAAGAAGGTATCGGTACTGACCTACCGAAAATTCAAGCAGCGGCTTTGCGGAAACCTGCCGGCCAGTGTTCGAATCCGGATAGCGTCGCGAAAGATCGGCCGCGATGGTGTCGAGCTGCGCGATTGCCTGCTTTAGTGTCGCTCCCGATTTTAAGCGGCCCAAACAGGAAAAAGCGTCGTGATTCCCGCGCGACAGGAAATCGTGATCGGCGCGCAGATCGGCCAGTGGCAGAAAGACGTCGCAGTTTCGAGGGAAACGAACACGTTCCGAAACGACGCCGACAATCTCGCGCGGCACGCCATCGACATTCAATCGTTGTCCGATCGCAATCGGTAATGCGCCGAATTGCTTCCGCCAGACCCGTTCGCTAATGAGGGCTACTTTCGTCGCGCCAGGAACATCATCGCTCCCTACGAAATCACGACCGATCAGCGGAGGGACTTTTAAGATCGACAAATAATTCGCGGTGATGCGCCTGGCTCGAGCCGCTTCCGGCGGCGATGTTCCGTCGGAAGCCGAGAGGCTCACACCCTCCGTCCTCGCCAGTCCAAGATCAGTGAAGCTTTTCTGTGCTGCCCGCCAATCGAGGTAGTTCATGTAACTGACGGAGCCTGATTCGAAACCGGACGGCCCGAGCAATCTCTCACGCAGCAACACCAGTTGCTCCGAATGCGGATAAGGCAGCGGCCGCAACAGCACCGCGTTCACGACGCTAAAAATCGCAGTGTTCGTGCCGATCCCGAGCGCAAGCACGAGGATCGCAATGAACGCGAACCCGGGTTGTTTAAACAGTTGACGTAAAGCGAATCGAAAGTCCTTAAGCATAGGCAGTCGTCGTTCTATTCAGTCCAAAGCGATTTGTTAGGCACCTCATCATTGCTCTCGTAAGGCCTGAACTGGATCGATGCGGGTGGCACGCCAGGCGGGCAAAAAACACGCAGCTAAAGAAGCGAGCGTGATCACGACGAATGCCAATCCGAACGCAAGCGGGTCGCGCGGACTAACTTTGTAAAGCAAGTTGCCCATTAAACGCGTGAGCACGAACGCGGCGATTGCCCCGATAAGAATTCCTACCGTTGTCAGTCGCAGGCCGTGCGAAAGCACCAAGCGCAAGAGATTGCCCGCATTGGCGCCGAGAGCCATACGCAATCCCAGTTCGTGCGTGCCTTGCGAAACTGAGTAAGACATGACGGCATAAAGCCCAATCGTGGCTAGGAACAACGCCATCCCGCCGAAAATCGCGAGCAACGTGACCGCGAGTCGCTGAGTGTAGCCCCTTCCGTCCACTTGCTCTTGCAAACGATCCGCGGCGTATGGCGCCAAGGTCGGATCGAGCGCGTGGACTTCGCGCGACAGCGCATTCGTGATCGCGCCCGGAGTTTCCCGTGTGCGGATGAGCAAAGCGTTCCCGACAAAAAAGTTCTGGCGCACTGGCACATAAAAGAACGATCTCGGGGCCTCGAGCTTCGTCTCGTAGTTCGCATTTTTCGCGACGCCGACGATTTGCATCCAATTGTCTTTAACCTTGAGCCGTTGGCCGATCGGATCTTTTCCCGGCCAATATTTCGCCGCCATTGTTTCATTGATGATTGTCACCGGCGGCGCGTTCTCGTCGTCGTTTCGCGTGAATTCACGGCCAGCGACCAGCGGGATTCCAAGAGTGGAGAAATAATCCTCGCTGACCTGAACATAGTCAGCGTTCGGTTGCTCATCGGGCGCGGTTTGATAGCCGTCGATCTCAATCGGCGCGGAAGAGGGAGGGTTATAACTGAACGGGATTATTCGCGCCAAAGCCGCAGACTCGACACCGGGAAGCGCGCGGACGCGATCGAGCAACTGAGTGTGAAAGATTTTCGCGCGATCGAGTTTGTAACCCGCCGAAAACAGATCGACTACCGACACGATTACGTTGTGGGTGAAGAAACCGGGACTGGTGTTTTGCATTCGCTGCAGGCTTTGCAAAAGCAAGCCGGTGCCGGCGAGGAGAACAAAACTTAGCGAGACTTGGACCAGCACCAACGCTGAGCGCAATCGCGATCGGCCATGCCCACCGATGACTCCGGCGCCCTCGCTTTTGAGCGCGCCGGAAAGATCGATATGGCTCGATTGAATTGCCGGCATCAGCGCGAAAAGCATTGTCGATCCAATACAGATCGCGACGCTGAGCAGGAGAACGCGCCAATCCAGTTGTCCGGGATAATCAATCGTGATCCCCGGCACCGATGGCGGAAACGCGAGCACGAGCGCGTTGCGGCTCCAATAGGCGACCGCGATTCCGCCGAGCGCGGCGATCATCGAAAGGAGCAAGCCTTCTGTGAAGAGTTGCCTGATCAAACGGCGGCGCCCGGCGCCGAGAGCCAGCCGCATCGTCATTTCATGCCGGCGCAAGAGTGATCGCGCGAGAAGCAGATTGCTCACGTTGGCGCAAGCGATGAGGAGGACAAAGAAAACGACGGCCGCGGTGATGCCGAGCGTCGTCGAAATTCCGCCTGCCGCGTTGAACGGCGTTTTCCACAACGGTAACAGCCCAACCTCGCGGCCGCGATCCGTTTGCGGGTAATCGTTCTCCATCCGTTTGGCGATCGCGGAAAGTTCCGCGTGCGCCTGCTGCTGCGTGACTCCGGGTTTGAGAAAAGCGTAACCTTCAATCCAGCGCGCGCCCCGATCTTCGAGTTTGTAGCCCGTGTTATCGAACGTCTCCTGCATCGACGTCGGCACCCAGAAGTTGAACGAGTAGCCGATGAACGTGCCGTGGAATCTTTCCGGGGCGACGCCGATGATAGTGTGCTGAACGCCGTTCATGTACTGCGTCTTGCCAATGATGTCAGGATCACCTTTATAACGATTCTTCCACGTCATGTAACTTATGACTGTGACCGGATGGGCGTTGCGACCGGTTCCTTCTTCCGGTCTGAATCCGCGACCGAGAATCGGCCGCACGCCGAGCGCGTCGAAATAATTCGCGGACACCATTCCTCCGACCGCACGCTCGGCACGGTCGCCATTGCTCAGCGTTGTGCCGGTGATTTTATCGATGATGAACGACTCGAACAGAGTCGAGTTTTTTTCGAGATCGAGGAAGTCGGGATAAGAAAGTCCGGTGAAACCCTGAGCGCCCCGGGTCGTGCAGTTGAGCGCGAACATTCGGTCCTGGTGCGCGACGAGCGGATAGGGACGGATGAGAATCCCTTCGATCCAACTTAAGGCGGCGGCGTTCGTGCCGATGCCGAGCGTCAGGCAGAGAATAGCCAGAACAGAAAAGCCAGGAGTGCGCCGAAGCATTCGGAAACCGAAGCGAAGGTCCTGGAGAAAAGTTTGCATTTAGTTCGTCATTCTGTCCGAAGCGCCTCGATTGGGTTTACGAATGTTGCGCGCCGCGCGGGCAAAAAACACGCAAGCAAAGCGACCGCTCCGAGGGTAAGTGCTGTGATAGCAAGAAGCGCCGGATTGTGCGGCGAAACCTCGTAAAGCTGCGTAGTGAGCAAACGACCCAACGCAAGAGCAGCCACTATTCCGATGACGAGTCCCAATAAGACAGGAGCCATTCCCTGACGAACAACAAGCCGCAGTACATCCGCGGTCTGCGCACCAAGCGCCATGCGCACACCGATTTCGCCCGTTCGTTGCTCAACTGTGTAAGCGACCGCCCCATAGATTCCGATGCTGGCCAGAAGCAAGGCGACTCCGGCAAAAATTCCAAGCAACCACATCATCAAACGCGCCTGGCCCAGAGCCTGCGCGACAACAGCGTCCATGCTTTGCGGCAAGGCGATTGCCAATCCAGGGTTTACTTTGGTCAGCGCGGATTGCACGAGCTTCGTGACCGCATCGACTATGAGATTGCTGCGGACAGTCACGTTAGCGAACGGAAAATTTTCTTGCGCCCATGGCAGATAAAATTCCATGCCCGGCGCTTCCGCCACTCGAACCGAACGCACGTCTCCGACGATTCCGACGATCTCACACGGCACGGCAAGGCTTGTCACCAGGAGCGTTTTGCCGATTGGATTCTCGTTCGGAAAAACCTTCTTCGCACCAGCCTGACTAATTAGACAGACCTTCTGTCCATCGGCCGTGTCGTGCTCATTGAATTCGCGTCCAGCTAGAAGCGGAATACCCCAGGTCTTCAAATAACCTGGCGCGATGTCGTGGCTTGGCGCGCTGGCGCGTTTCTCCATGGGCAGAACATCACGGTCTCCGCGTGCGTAAAGCGTTCGATTACCTCCATTCAAAGGAATGTCGCCGCTGATTGTCGCGCTTTCGAGACCGGGAACATCGCGCAGCTCATTGAGCGTTTGTTCTGCAAAACGCTGACGCGACGCGGCATCGGGATATTGCGACACCGGCAATGTAATCGCGCCCGTCCAAAGATTTTGGGAACGGAAGCCGATGTTCTGCTGACTCAAACGGATGAAACTGGTAATAAGCAGCGCCGCGCCGGCCAACAACGTAACCGAGAGCGCCACTTGCGCGCCGACCAGGATTTTGCGAAAACGTTGCTGCCGCACACTGCCGCTCGCGCCGCGGCCGCCCTCTTTCAATCCGCCCACCAAATCGGCGCGAGAAGCCTGGAGTGCCGGATAAACTCCCATCAACAGTCCGGTCAGGATCGACAATGCGATCGTGAAGATGAGCACCGGAATCGACAAGCTCGTCGCGGTGTTCGCTTCCAGCGGAAGGAAATTGGACGCCATCCGTGGAACCAACGGCACTAACCGCCACGCCACGAACGCCCCGACTGCTCCCGCAATTAAACTGACAAGTAAACTTTCGAAAACGAACAATCGCACGATGCCGGCGCGCGAGGCACCGATCGCCATTCGCAACGCGATCTCGCGCCGACGCCCGCTGAAACGAACGAGCAACAAATTGGCGACATTGCTGCACGCGATGAGCAACACGAAACTTACAGCGGCGAAAAGAGTGGCGAAACCCGCGCGGAAATTGCGCGTCACGTCCTCGGGCAGTGTCCGCAGCGTGGTCGTGAAGATGCTGTCGATCTTGTTCGGATATTGGGTCCGATAACTCTGGTCGAGTGACGGCAACGCCGCCAATACCTGCTTCACCGTAATCTCTGGTTTCATTCTTCCAATGACCCGGAGATAGCTCGTGCCGCGCATCAATCGTTCGTAACTGAATCCGGGAAGCTGAAACGGCTTGGTCGTCCAAACTTCGGCAACCGGATTCGCCCCAAACCATGTTACCGGCATGTTAGGCAGAACTCCGACGATCGTGTGCACAGTCCCGTCAAGCGTTATGCTTCGACCGATCACATTCGGGTCGCCGCCAAGACGTTTTTGCCAGAAATTCTCGGTCACCAATGCGACGTCCGCGCCTTCTTCCTCCCCGGGCAGAAAATTACGGCCGCGGATCGGGCGCACTCCGAGAACATCAAAATAGTTCGAGGTTAATCGGCCGCCGAAGACTTGGACCGGATCGCCAAGACCTGTGAGCGTAAATGCGAAGAAACTTTCCCCGGCCAAGCCGTCGAACAATGTCTGCCCTTCGCGATAATGCATAAAACGCGGCGCGGAGACACCGATGTCTGTCAGGTCGCGTGCTTTGTCGCCACCGTAGAGGTGAACCACGCGCGACGGCTCTTTGAATGGCAACCCGCGCAAGAAGAGATCGTTGATCAAACTAAAGATCGCAGTGTTCAGCCCAATACCGAGTGCCAGCGTCAAGACAGCAACCAGCGTGAATCCTGGTGACTTGCAGAGCTGGCGGAAAGCGAACTTTAGGTCGTTCATATCACTCGGTGCGGAGGGCTTGAATCGGATCAACACGTGTGGCACGTCGCGCCGGGAGCAAACATGCAATTAACGCTATCGTCGCGAGCAAAAGCGTTGAGCCAACCAGCAGGGCCGGATTGTGCGCCGAGACCTGATAGAGCTGCGAAGCAATTAAACGACCGACCGCGAAGGCCGATCCAATTCCGATGCCTAGCCCGATGAGGACTGGTTTCATTCCCTGGTTCACAACCAAGCGCAACACGTCGCGTGTTTGCGCTCCGAGCGCCATGCGGACGCCGATCTCGCCGGTGCGTTGCTCGACCGTGTAAGCGACCGCGCCGTAAATCCCGATGCTGGCGAGAAGCAAGGCCACCCCCGCGAAAATTCCGAGAACCCACATCATCAAACGCGCTTGCCCGATCGCTCGCGCGACGACCGCGTCCATGGTTTGTGGCACTGCAATCGCCAGACTTGGATTCACTTTCGTGAGCGCGGATTGCACCAGCTTGGTCACCGCATCCACTTTTAGGTTGGTGCGGACGGTGATGTTAACCAATGGAAAATTGTATTGCGCCCACGGCCGATAAAATTCCATACCCGGCGCCTCGGCCACCTGCAGTGAGCGCACATCGCCGACGATTCCGACAATTTCCCACTGCGCGTTGGCTAAGAACAACGTCTTTCCGATTGGATTCTCACCAGGGAAAACTTGTTTCGCACCGGCCTGACTGATCAGACAAACTTTCTGTCCGTCGGCGGTGTCGTGTTCATTGAAGTCACGGCCAGCGAGAAGCGGCACTCCCCAGGTCTTGAAATATCCCGGAGTAATCTCATGACCAGGCACGATCTCACGCTTCTCGACTGGCGGAACATCACGATCGCCCCGCGCATAAAGATAACGACTGAAGCCAACCAACGGAATATCGCCGCTAATAGTCGCACTCTCGAGCCCCGGAACACTGCGCAACTCATGCAGTGTTTGTTCAACAAAACGTTGACGCGACGGACGGTCTGGGTACTGCGAGGTCGGCAGTGTAATCGCACCCGTCCAAAGATTCTGGGAACGGAAGCCGAGGTTTTGCTGACTCAAGCGGATGAAGCTCGTGATGAGCAATGCTGCGCCGACCAATAGCGTGACCGACAGCGCGACTTGTGCGCCGACGAGGATTTTGCGGAAGCGCTGTTGGCGCACACTGCCGCTTGTGCCGCGGCCGCCTTCTTTCAAGCCGTCGACCAAATCGACCTGTGAACCCTGAAGCGCCGGGTAAATCCCCATCAACAAGCCGGTCAAGATCGACAATCCGATCGTGAACACGAGCACCGGTACCGACAAGGTCGTTGCGTGATTCGCTTCCAACGGCAGAAAATTGGAGGCTATTCGCGGAACCAGCGGCACCAATTGCCACGCGACGAAAGCGCCGATCGCGCCCGCGATGACGCTGACGAGCAAACTTTCGAAAACGAACAAGCGCGCGACGCTCGTGCGCGAAGCGCCAATTGCCATTCGCAACGCGATCTCGCGGCGGCGTCCACTGAAACGAACGAGCAATAGATTGGCAACATTGCTGCACGCGATCAGCAAAACGAAACTTACCGCGGCGAAAAGCGTAGCGAAGCCGGCGCGGAAATTCCGGGTAACGTCTTCAGGCAAAGTCCGCAGCGTCGTGACGAATGCGCTGTCGATGTTGTTCGGATATTGGGCACGATAACTCTCTTCTAACGATGGCAATGCAGCGCGCGCTTGCTGAACGGTCATCCCCGGTTTCAATCGTCCGACAACACGAAGAAAAAAGGAGCCGCGCATCAGTTGCTCATGACTGAACCCGGGAAGCTGAAAAGGTTTCGTCGTCCAAACTTCGGCCGTCGGGTTCGCGGCAAACCAGGTCGCCGGCACATTTGGCAGAACGCCGACGATCGTGTGCGGTGTTCCATCGAGCGTGAGGCTTCGCCCAATCACGTTCGGATCGCCACCGAGGCGTTCCTGCCAGAAATTTTTTGTCACCAGTGCGACGTCGGCGCTTTCCTCTTCTTCTGGCAGAAAATTGCGGCCAAGAATTGGGCGAACACCCAGCACATCGAAATAGTTGGAGGTTACTCTCCCGCCAAAAATTTGGACAGGATCGCCAAGTCCGGTCAGCGTGAACGGAGAAGAATTCTGGGCGGCGGAATTCTCCGCAGCGAAACCGTCAAAAAGAGTCTGACCGTCGCGATAAAGTTGGTAACGCGGGGCGGATAATCCGACATCCGCCAAATCGCGTCCCTTGTCGCCATTGTCGAGGTGAACAATGCGCGACGGTTCCTTGAACGGCAGCCCGCGCAGAAAAAGATCGTTGATTAAGCTAAAGATCGTGGTGTTCAGGCCGATCCCGAGCGCGAGGGTGACGATCGCGATGAAGGTAAAAGCCGGGGTCTGCCTCAATTTGCGAAGCGCAAAGCGAATGTCATTCATGGGCGTGCGAATTCGAGTTGATTCATGAAATCTTATTCGGTTCGTAATGCCTGAACGGGATCGACCATTGAGGCGCGGCGAGCTGGCAAAAGACAGGCAAACAATGCCGTGGCCGCGAGCAGTATCGTTGCGCCGCCCAGAAGCGCGGGATTGTGGGCCGAGACCTGATAGAGTTGCGAAGCAATCAACCGACCGAGAGCGAATGCCGCGACCAGACCGATGCCGAGGCCAATCAAAACCGGTTTCATTCCTTGATTGATAATCAAACGCAACACGTCTCGCGTTTGCGCGCCGAGCGCCATTCGCACTCCAATCTCGCTCGTCCGTTGCTCGACCGTGTATGCGACCGCGCCGTAAATTCCGACGGTCGCCAGCAACAACGCCACGCCGGCAAAAACACCCAGCAACACCATCATGAGCTTCGCCTGGCCGAGCACCTGCGCGAGGATCTCGCTGAACGGCTGCGGCCAGATTAGAGCAAGGCTCGGATCGATTCCGCGCAACGCCGTTTTCACTGAGCGCGTGATCGTTTCCGACGGCAACGGACTGCGCACTACGATTTTGAGGAACGGCCAACTCTCCTGCGCGAACGGACGATAAAATTCCATGTTGTTAGCCTGATTCAATTGCACCGAGCGCACGTCGCCGACGACGCCGACAATCTCGACCGGCACGCTGCCGTTCGTGATCAGCAACGTTTTGCCGATCGGATTCTCGTCGCCGAACACCGTCTTCGCGCCCGCTTTGCTGATGATGATGACGTTCGGATGATCCATCACGTCCTGTTCGTTAAAATCGCGGCCCGCGATCAACGGAATGCCCGCAGCGCGGAACCAGCCCGGCATGACGTCGTTCGACGGCGCGCCTTTTCGCTCGGCAACCGGAGGCACGTTGCCTTCAGGCCGCGTATAGAGAGTCACGCTCGGGCCGCTGAAGAGCGGAAAAGTGCTGCTCAACATCAGGTCCTCGAATCCAGGAGTCGCGCGCAACGCCGTTTGCAATTGTTCGGCAAAACGAGCGCGGCTCGCCTGGTCGGGATATTGGGCCTGCGACAAGGCCGTGACTCCGATCCAGAGATTGTCCGTTTTGAAACCGGGGTCCTGCTGGCTCAGGCGCACGAAGCTCGTGATGAGCAACGACGCGCCCGCGAGCAACGTGACCGAGAGGGCGACCTGCGCGCCCACGAGAATTTTGCGGAACCGCTGTTGCCGCACACTTCCTTGCGTGCCGCGGCCGCCTTCCTTGAGCGCATCGACGATATCCGCGCGCGAGCTTTGCAGCGCCGGATAAAGACCCATCGCGAATCCCGTCACGAGCGAAAGCCCGATCGTAAAAAAGAGCACCGGCACGGAGAGCGCGCTCGCGTTTCCCTGTTCGATCGGGAGAAAGTTTGCCGCGAGTTTCGGGACGAGCGGCACCAGTTGCCACGCCAGGGCCGCGCCGAGAACCCCCGCCAGCAGACTGATGAGCACGCTTTCGAAAACAAAAAGTCGCAGCACACTTCCGCGCGTCGCGCCCAACGCCAGGCGGAGCGAAATCTCGCGGCGCCGTCCGCTGAAGCGCACGAGCAACAGGTTCGCCACGTTGCTGCAAGCGATGAGCAAAACAAACCCGACCGCCGTTAGCAGAGTCGCGAACCCAGGCCGCAAATTCTCCGTCACATCTTCTGGAAGCGTCTTGATGATGTTGCGATTTTGCGCGTCGCTCTTCTCCGGAAATTGCGAGCGGTAATTGTCCTCGAGCGTGCCCAGCGCCGCCTTCGCCTGGTCAAGGGTGACGCCCGCCTTCAAGCGCCCGATCACGCGCAGGAACGCCGAGCCGCGCATCATCCGCTCATGCGAGAAACCCGGGATGACCATCGGCTTCGTCGTCCAGATATCGGCATTTGGTGTCCCCGTCCAGGAGACCGGCATGTTTGCGATCACGCCCACGATCGTGTGCGCCACGCCATCAAGCACGATCGTTTTCCCGATAATGTCCTGACTGCCGGCAAACCGCGCTCTCCAGAAACGATCCGTGATGATGGCCACATCCGCGCCCTCTTCTTCCTGCGGCAAAAACGTGCGGCCCATGATGGGCCGCACTCCGAGCACGTCGAACCAGTTCGCCGTCGCCTTGAAGATCGGCGCCGACAACGGATCGCCCAGTCCCGTCACCGTCGCCGCCTGTTGATTCTCTGCCGCGAACCCGGAGAAAATCGTCTGCGCGTCGCGATAAAGCATGAACCGCGGCGCCGACATCTGGAACTCGTCCGTCCGGTCTTTCCCCTTGGTCAGGACATGCAGGACCCGCTCCGGTTCCTGGAACGGGAGGCCTTTCACGAAGAGATCATTGATCAGCGAAAAGATCGCCGTGTTCAGCCCGATCCCGAGCGCAAGCGTCAGCACCGCGACAATCGTAAATCCCGGCGATTTACGGAGTTGGCGCAGCGCGAAGCGGAGGTCGTTCATGTCGATGCGGAGTTAAGATTTCATTCTGCGCGAAAAGCGACATTGGGGTCTACGCGCGAGGCGCGGTGCGCGGGAATCCACGAAGCAAAAAATGTTGCGGCGAAAAGAAGGGCGCCGACACCGAAATAAATTTTTGGGTCGATGCCTTTGACTTCGAAAAGCACGTTTTGCAATGCGCGTGAAAGGGCAAAGGCTGCAACCAGGCCGATGGCCGAACCGATTAAGAGCAATTGCAGGCCGTGGGAAAGAACGAGGGCGCGGATTTGTGCCGGGCGCGCGCCGAGCGCAAGCCGAATACCGATTTCACGAACGCGTTTGAGCGTGGTATATGCGAGCAATCCGTAAACACCGATAGTGGCCAGCACCAGCGCGAGTCCGGCGAAAATGGAAAATAGAAAACTCAGCAGTCGATGTGTTCCCCAGGTTTCTTGGACACGATCCAACATCGGCCGTGCGTCGAACACCGGTTGGTTTGGATCGATCGATGCCACAACATCACGTACCGACTTAGTGAGGGACGACGCGCTCATACTTGAGCGAACGAAAAGGCAGAGACTCGTGCGTTGCGCCTGGCCCATCGAGCAATAAATCAACGGCAGCGGCGCCATTTCATCGACTGCGTGATATCGCATGCGCGCGACGACACCGACGATTTCGCTCGGCACATTACCCTCTTCATCATTGCCGACATCGACGAAGAGACGTTTGCCGATTGGATCTTCTCCCGGAAAATATTGTTCGGCCATCGTTTGATCGACAATCACGACGCGCGGGGAATCTTTCGTGTCGCGGTCGTTAAAGGTGCGGCCACGCAAAAGCGGAGTCTTGAAAGTTGAAAAATAATCACCAGTGACGACTTCGAGATCGGAGCTCGGCATTTGTGCCGGCGTTGGCTGTGCCGCGCCATCGCGCCAAAACCCAGTTTGCCATCCACCCATCAACGGGGAATTCGAGCCGATGCCCGCGCTCTGCACGCCGGGAAGCGCAGTGACTTTATCCAGCAGCGCTTTGGTAAACGTGCCGATCTTTTCGCGGCTGGAATAAGTCTTCCACGGCAGCTCAACGCGAGCGCTGAAAAGATTTCGCGGCTCATAGCCGAGCTGAAGCGCCTGCATTTTCGAAAAACTTTTTACAACGAGGCTGGCCGCGACCAACAAGGTGAGCGTGAGCGCAATCTCGCTGATCACCAGCCAATCCCGCGCGCGCTTAGCCGAAGGCGGGTCACCGCTTCCAGCGGAGCCGGTCTTCAACGCGAGCTGAACGTCAGCGTGCGAAGCCTGCCAAGCCGGCCATAATCCGAAAAGCACGCTCGTCAGCGATGCGATCAAAAATGTAAATCCGAGGACGGGTAGATCGAATGAGATCTGTTGAAATCGGGAAACGTCTCCCGGACTCAACGCGATTAGGCTACTGCGAACCCAAACCGCAAATAAAAAGCCGAGTGCTCCGCCCAGGAGCGCGATCAAAAAACTCTCGAACAAAAGCTTTTTAATGATTTGGCCACGGGTTGCTCCGACTGCCGCGTGGATGGCGAATTCGCGGGCTCGGGCAGCGCCTCGCGCGGCAAACAAATTGGCGAGATTGGCGCAAGCGATCAGCAAAACGAGGCCGACCGCTCCAAACAGCAGCCCGAGATTCGTGCGGTACTTGCCGACGAGATTATCGAGCAAAGGAGTAACGACCGCTGTCTCTCCACCGTTGGTGTCAGGATACGTTTTCTCCAACCGCGCCGCGATCCCTTTCATTTCCGTCCGCGCTTGATCGACAGTCACGCCGGGCTTGAGCTTGCCCCAAACATAAATCATCGGGTGATGCGAGCGATCCATCCACGCGGGATTGTTACTGCGCCGCATCATCGACAACCAGGCATCGGTATCCTGCGGCGAAGTCATCTGTGGCGGCATCACCCCAGTAACGGTGTAATTCTGATCGTGCAGAGTGATCGAGCGACCAAGCACACCCGGGTCGGCATTGAACACGCGCCTCCACACGCGATCGCTAATCACAGCAACCGGCGGCGCGCCAACTTTGTCCTCGTCTTGGCTAAACGTACGACCGAGCTCCGGCGGCAGACCGATAATATTGAAAAAATTCCGAGTCACCGAAGCGCAGGACACGCGTTCCGGATCGCGGCCAGGGATTCCACTCAGATTCCGTGATTCCTTATGCGTCGCCGCAAGATGCTCGAAAACCGTGTTCTCGTTTCGCCAGTCGAAATAATCGGGCAGCGCAACCGAATAGTCCTGGCCGGGGCCAGACGATTCGCTTAACACCATGATTCTGTCGGCGTCTGGATACGGTAGCGGTCGAAGCAGAACCGCGTTGACGATGCTGAAGATGGCCGTGTTAGCGCCGATTCCGAGCGCAAGCGTAAGGACAGCGACAAATGTGAATCCCGGCGACTTGCGAAGTTGGCGCAGAGCAAGCGTTAGATCATTCATATCATTCGGCACGAAGCGCGATAATTGGATCAACCCTCAATGCGCGGCGTGCGGGCAGGAAACAGGCGATCAAAGCTATTGAGACAAGCAGCAGCGAAATCGAAAGAAACGTCGCCGGATCGGTTGCGTTCACCTCGAACAGCAAACCGGCCAGCAATCGTGTAAGTCCCCACGCTGCAGCGAGACCGATAGCGACGCCTAACAACGTCAGTTTTGCGCCCTGGGTTAGAATGAGTTGCAGAACATGTATACGCTGTGCGCCCAGTGCCACGCGAACTCCGATCTCGGCCGTTCGTTGCGAGACCGAATAAGCCATTACGCCGTAGAGTCCGAGCGCAGCTAGCAGCAGACCAGATGCAGCTAATGCGCTCATCAAAATCGCACTGAAACGTTCGGTCACCAGAACGCCGGCTAGATTTTCATTCATTGTCATCACATTCGAAACCGGCTGATCGGGATCGACTGCGTGAATCGCTTGGCGCACAGCTGCTGTCACACTTGCTGGGTCGCTATTCGTCCGCACCACCAGATTAACTGGAAAATTGTTCTCGAGCTGTGCGTAAGGCACATACCACACAGGCCGATTGATTCGATAATTGAACAAGTCTTCTTTTACATTTTTGACGACGCCGATCACCGTCATCCAGGGAAAATCCTGATTCGGCCGGACTCGCTTGATCCGTTTGCCGAGCGGATCTTCTCCGGGCCACGCTTGACGCGCCAGTTCTTCACTGACTACCACCACCGGTGATTTGCCGGCGCGGTCGCTCTCATCGATTAGCCTCCCTTTAATCAGAGTCACACCGAGCGTCTTCAAATAGTCCGGGCTAACAAGCCGATGCGATGTGATTGGGACATCGTTCGGATTAATTGGCGGTCGCCCCTCGACGCTAAAGACGGAGTCGTAGGAAATCTCGCGCTCCAACGGAATATTAGTCGTTGTGCCTGCAGAGAGTACGCCCGGCAAAATTTTTACCCGCTCAAGAACTTGATCGACAAACGCGACGCGCTGTCGGTTCTCGGAATATTTCGATGCCGGCAAGATCATTTTCATTGTGAGGAGATTGTCCGGCCTGAATCCAAGCTCGACATGCTGAAGACGATTGAAACTGCGCGCGATTAGTCCACCACCCACTAGCAACGTCATCGCGATCGCAATTTCTGAGACGATGAGGACATTGAGCCAACCGTGACCCGGCGCGCTCGCAGTGTGTTGATCGCCCTGCTTGAGAGATGGCATGACTTCCCGTTCACCGGCGCCTTTCAGTGCTGGCACGAGTCCGAAAATCACACCCGTCGCGAGTGTCACCAGCAGCGCGAAAATCAAGACGCGACTGTCGATCTTGAAATTGTGAAAGAAGCCGGCGAGCGAAATGCCCTGTATCGGATTGATGGCAGCGAGCAAAGGAACAATCCAATGCGCGAGCAACAACCCGGCCGCGCCCCCGAGCAGCGCCAACAACATGCTCTCGATGAGAAGTTGTAGAATTAAGCGGCGCCGGCTCGCGCCCAACGCCCGCCGCAGCGCCAGTTCACGCGTGCGCGCGATACCGCGGGCGAGCTGAAGATTTGCCACGTTCGCGCAGGAAATCAGCAAAAGAAATCCGACACCGCCCACGAGCGCGAGGAGCGCTTTGTTCACACGTCCCGCCAGATCACCCAGCAGTGCTTGCCGCAGCCAAATCAATTTGACGCTCCAGCCGCGACGGACCTGCGGAAATTCCTGCTCCAACTGGCGCGCTATGGATTTTGATTCCGCATCCGCCTGTTTGAGGGTGACGCCCTGACGAAGCTTAGCCACGACCTCATAGCCAGGTATGGCGCGGTCTGTGAATGGCAAACTGTCGATCTTTGTTTGCAACGGCACCCA
>Ga0209265_1000030_pt1 | contig 30841 bp, 29 predicted proteins | sample GraSoiAngelo_103_FD_185872 | JGI IMG/M metagenome (GOLD analysis project Ga0209265, IMG submission 185872) | Grasslands soil microbial communities from the Angelo Coastal Reserve, California, USA - 14_0903_05_20cm (SPAdes) (version 2) | ecosystem: Environmental > Terrestrial > Soil > Grasslands ...
TGGACCTCGCGTTAATGGTCGCAGGCACAAAATACCGGGGCCAGTTCGAGGAGCGCATCAAGGCGGTAATGGACGAGATCCGCCGTTCCAAGAATGTGATCCTTTTCATCGACGAACTGCACACGATCGTTGGGGCTGGTTCTGCTGAAGGCGCGATGGACGCATCGAACATCATCAAGCCCGCATTGAGCCGCGGCGAATTGCAATGCGTGGGCGCCACTACGATGAACGAATATCGCAAGTACATCGAGAAAGATGCAGCGCTGGAACGGCGTTTCCAGACGATAAAAGTCGATGCGCCGACGGTCGATGAAGCCATTCTAATCCTAAAAGGTCTGCGTCCGAAGTACGAGGCGCATCATAAAGCGAAACTCACGGACGAAGCGCTCGAGACAGCCGTTAGATTTTCCGATCGTTATATCACCGGTCGATTTCTTCCCGACAAGGCGATCGATGTGATGGACGAAGCAGGCGCGCGTGCCCGCATCAATGCCATGACGCGGCCACCCGACGTGAAGGATATCGAGAAAGAGATCGAAGAGATTCGGGTCGAAAAGGAAGGGGCCATCAAAGCACAGGACTTTGAGAAAGCTGCCGCGCTTCGCGACAAGGAGAAGCAAACGAAAGAAAAGCTCGATGCCATTCTAACCAAATGGCGTGAGGAGCGAGAAGAGAAAGAGGTGGTGGTGACGGCGGATGACATGATGCACATCATCTCGAAAGTCACAGGCGTTCCTCTCCAGCGTATGGAACAGGCGGAAACACAAAAGCTCCTCATGATGGAGTCGGAGATGAAGCAGCGCGTCATCGGCCAGGAGGAAGCCGTTACCGCGATTAGCAAGGCTTTGCGTCGATCCCGCGCCGATTTGAAAGATCCAAAGCGACCGATCGGATCATTTGTCTTTCTGGGTCCTACTGGCGTTGGCAAGACGTATCTCGCCCGCACGCTTGCCGAATTCATGTTCGGCGATCCCGACGCACTGATTCAGATCGACATGTCGGAGTACATGGAAAAATTCACCGCTTCGCGTCTGATTGGTTCGCCGCCAGGCTATGTCGGTTACGAGGAGGGCGGCCAGCTGTCCGAGGCCGTACGTCGCCGGCCATATTCGGTGGTGCTTTTCGACGAAATCGAAAAAGCGCACCCCGATGTGATGCATTTGCTTTTGCAGATTCTCGAAGACGGCAAAATCACCGACTCGTTAGGGCGCAAGATCGATTTCCGGAACACGATTATTATCATGACTTCCAATGTTGGCGCCGAGTTACTGAAGAAACAGACAGTGATGGGCTTTGGCGCACCGCTGGAAGGGCATGATTATGATTCGATGCGGGACAAGATCCTCGATGAAACCAAACGCGTCTTTAAGCCCGAGTTTCTTAATCGGTTGGACGAAATCATCGTGTTCCATTCACTTGGCAAGCCGGAGCTATTGCGAATTGTCGAGCTGGAAACAAACAAGGTACTGACCCGCATCAAAGCCAAGGATGTCCATATTGACTTGCAGCAAAGCGCGAAGGAATTCCTCATCGAGAAAGGATACGATCCTCAATATGGAGCACGGCCGATGCGTCGTGCCGTGGAACGTTATCTCGAAGACCCGCTGGCGGAGGAATTGCTCCGCGGCAACGTTAAGGCGGGCGACCACGTCGAAGTGTTCGCTACTGAGGGGAAGCTCAGCTTTCACGTCACCGAGCCTCAGAATAGTGCAGCCGCTCCCGCAGCGAGCTGATAAGGTAGCGCAAGCCTCTGGCTTGCAAATCAAGTTGGTCGCAACCGGGACGGTGACGCTACTTCACGCCCGCGGATGGGCATCCGCGTAAGCTTTCTTTAACCGCTCGGTTGTCACGTGCGTATAGATTTGCGTCGTCGAAAGGCTGGCATGCCCGAGCAATGCCTGAACACTGCGCAAGTCGGCACCGCGGTCGAGCATGTGCGTCGCGAAACTGTGCCGCAATTTATGCGGGCTGATCGAGATCGGGATTGATGTGAACCGCAAATAACGTTTCAGAATAAGCCAGATAGAGCGCGTCGAAATTCGCGCGCGTGATTTGTTTATGAATAGCGGTCCCGAATGCACCTTCGCCGCGGCGCGGAAACGCGAGATCGACTCCAGCGCAGGCAAGCCCACGGGGCATACCCGCTCCTTGCGACCTTTGCCGAATACACGGACAGATTCTGTATAAAGATCGACGTCGGCCACGTCGAGCGCGGCGAGTTCGCTCAGTCGCAAGCCGCTGCTGTAGAATAATTCCATAATTGCGACATCGCGCAGAGGCATCCAACTCGGCGCAGACCTGGTTTTGCCTTCGCGCGTTGGGGCCGCAAGAAGTTCTTCAACCTGCTGGCGCGTGAGGACCAATGGAAGCTTCTTCTCGATCTTGGGCAATTGCACCTCGCGCACAGGATTGCCCCGCAGCCCCTTTCGAGCTGCCAGAAATTGATAAAACGTGCGTAACGCCGAGAATTGCAACCGCACGTAGGAACGCGCCTGGCCGCGTTTCGCAACTGCAAACAAGTAATTGCGAAAATCATCCCCTCGGCATTTTTTCCACGGTGTTTGGTTTTCAGCGCGAAAAGCCGTCAATGCCTGACGATATGCCTTTAACGTGCGCGGCGAAGCATTGCGCTCGTTTGTGAGATAGTGCAGGAAGTCCTCGGTAAGAGGATCCTTTTTGTGGGAAGCGCGCGCGCCTTCTGTCATGTCTCAGAGTTGCAAGGCCACAAAAGTACAACGGAGTCCACTTCCACGGCTGGTATCTTTTTAAACTTTTTAACGCTTCAACAATTCAACTTGGCGAAGCCGATTCATTCCGGCTTTTCTACCACGTAACGGAGATCTTCCGCGGTGGCGTGGCCACGGAATTGACTCTTGAAAATCGGTGGCGGGTTCATGGATATCAGCTGGTAGCCCTTCAAAACGAACTCAGGGTAAATTGAATTGCTCGCAGGTTCGTAAACCTTGTCGCCGCTAAAGTAACCGTAGAGCTTGTATTCGTAGTTGTTATCGCTGCCGAAATCGACACGCTCGCGGTCCGGGGCGAGCTTTTGTTTTTCATTCAACATCACTAATTCTGCTGTGCTCCAGGGTTGACCCGGGCGTCGGACGTAGCCCCAGAACTTGTAATCGGATTTGTAATAACGCCGTCCGATAAAATAATCTCCGGCGGGTTCAGCTGCGATGTTCTGCGCCATCTCAAGCCTGGCTTGTTGAATCCCCTGGGGGACGGTTTCGCAGGCGCCGAAAAATGCCGCGCCAAGCAAGAGATTGGCTGTGAGCAAAAAGCGAGTGACGCGTCTCATTCTTTCACGTGCACATCTCTTATCGCAGCTTTGCGTTCGGCGCAAACCAGCGAGGCGCTAAAGAATTGCGCTGATACGACCGGCTCGCTACGTTCCCGGCTATTATGATCGAACTGGAAGTGTATGCGCGGGGTTTGCGTGACCTAAACAAAATCCTGGAGCTGGATCTTCAACTTGAGCCAATTGCAGGGCTTCATTACAAGATCGATACAAACCACGATCTTGTATATTTCGAGTTCGATCGACCGACACTGAGCGTGCGTGACATTCGAGCGATTTTCCTCAAGCTTGGACTTGAACCTCTGTTCATCGGCGTGGTTCCTCCGGAGCTTCGACCCAGAACAAAAACCGAGCCACTGAGTGCATGATAAATGAATAGTGATTGGTGAATAGCAAGAGAAAGCTCGCTGCAAGTTCTCACCATTCACTAATTACCGATCACTAATCACGAAGGGACAATGGTTCGATTCTTCAATGCGCTTGGCACGCCGGTGCTCGCGTTTTTTCAATATCTGGGGGAATTGGTGCTGCTCGCTGGCGACACGTTTCGTTCCATTTTCACGCACAAGCTTCGATGGAAACTATTCCTTAACCAGGTTGTCGAGATCGGATTGCTCTCCCAACTGGTTGTCGTGATCACGGGGGCGTTTACCGGCGCGGTGTTCGCGGCTCAAACGTTCTTTCAATTTAATAAGATCGGCATGGGATCTGCCACAGGCGCAGTGGTATCGGTCTCGATCTGTCGCGAGCTTGGACCGGTGCTCACAGCATTGATGGTAGCGGGCCGCGTCGGCGCGGCCATGTCGGCCGAAATCGGCACAATGAAAGTTACGGAGCAAATCGATGCCCTTCGCGCGCTCGCGGTGTATCCAACCGATTATCTGGTGGTGCCGCGTGTACTCGCCATGATGGTATCCATGCCGTTGCTGGTAGCCGAATGCATCGCCGTCGGCATCGCTGCCGGCTATTTCGTTGCGATTTTCATGCTCGACATTAACGGCACTTACTACATGGCGAACATGGTGCGCTGGACGCGCAACCGCGACATTATCATGGGCCTCTCGAAAGCATTTTGTTTTGGGATTCTGATTGTATTCATCAGTTGCCAGAAGGGATTGAGCGCGCGTGAAGGCGCCGTCGGCGTGGGCCGTGCGACCACTGAAGCCGTAGTGAACTCCTCGCTCGCGGTTCTGATTTGCAATTTCTTTCTCACGATGTTGCTCAACATCATTTATCCGGCGGGATACCAATAATGCCACGTGGCCGTTTTGAGCCCGAAAGCGTTCGGGGTTGAGAGTTGAGAGTTGCGAGTTGAGAGTTGTGCGTTGCAATGATCGAAGCGCCGCCATCTCCAAAGCCCTCCACTAAAACTAATCTGGTCACCGCTAATTCGTCGCCAATGATCGCAGTCCGGTCATTGGTCAAAAGAATCGGGCAGCAGGAAATCTTGTGCGGTGTTGATCTTGAGATCGCAACTGGTGAGACGCTCGCGATTATTGGACGAAGCGGCGGCGGCAAAAGCGTTTTGCTTAAACATCTCGTTGGATTGATGGCGCCGGACGCGGGCGAAATTTGGATTGATGGTCGAAACATTATCGGCATGAATGAGCGCCAGCTTGGAGCGATCCGCAAAAAGGTAGGCATTCTTTTCCAAAGCGGCGCGCTTTTTGATTCCATGACAGTGGAGGAAAACATCGGTTTTCCACTGCGTGAGGCGGGTGAACGGGATCCAAAGGTGCTGCACGCGAAAGTGGAGGAAATGCTCGAAGTCATCGAGATGGAGGGGCAGAAAGATAAGATGCCGGAGAGTTTGAGCGGTGGAATGAAGAAGCGAGTTGGTCTCGCACGCTCCATCATTCGCCGGCCCTCGTGCGTATTGTACGATGAGCCGACATCGGGCCTTGATCCGGTAGTCGCGGACAGTATCAATCGCCTGATTCACCGGTTGCAACAGCGCTTTGGGATGACCAGCGTTGTCGTCACGCACGACATGAAAAGTGCGTTCGACGTCGCCAATCACATTGCCTACCTGCATGAAGGCCGGATTTATTTCTACGGCACGCCCAATCAGCTTCAGCAGGCGCGCGATCCGATTCTGCAGGATTTCCTACTCGGACGCTCCGAACAAGGAGTCGCCGCGACTTCCTAGCCGCCGAGTAAAACACAGCGATTTGGAAATCGCCGCTCCTTGCGAAAAGATCGGTAAGATCGACAATTAGTGTTCAATGAATCGGCAGGAACGAGGTTTGGAATTTAAAGTTGGCGCGTTTGTTTTCTTCGGCTTGGCGATGTTAGGCGCGCTCGTCGTGCAATTCGGTCGACTGGGAGAAGGCCTCAAGACGTATTACCCTCTCACTGTTCGCTTCAGTGACGCAAGCGGCCTGTTAAAAGGCTCCGATGTTTTGCTCGCAGGTGCCAAAATCGGAAAAGTCTCCGGTGGTCCGCGAATGGTCCGCGAAGGCCAGGGTGTGGATGTACCGCTGAAGATTTATGATTACATCAAAATTCCTGAAGCGAGCAAATTCACCGTCGGAAGTTCCGGCTTATTGGGCGATCGCTTCGTAAACGTAGTGATGCCGCCCGGACAGGCTAAGGCTTTTCTCGCGCCAAATGCCCACATCAGCGGCGCTCGAGAAACCGGCATTGACGACATCACGCGAGAGGGTGGTGCTCTCTTGGGCGACCTTCGAGGGACAGTGCAAAAGTTGAATCAGGAAACTCTTTCCTCCGAGAACATGCAAAACCTGAAGGCGAGTATGGAGCATTTAAACCAGGCGACCAGTGCGCTGGCGCAATCCTCAAAGAAGCTGGACGGAGTCGTCGATCAGGCGGGTTCCACAATGACGTCCGCAAAAGAAGCAGCTGACAATTTGCAGAATGCGATCGATGACACGCGCAAAGTCCTTCGCACCGCGACACAAGGCAAAGGCTTGGTGGCGACTCTTCTGAACAATCAAGAGTTGGCCAACGACCTGCACGCGCTGATCAGCAATTTGAGAGCGCACGGCGTTTTGTTTTACCGCGACAGCGCTGCAACTACTCAAACGAAACCCCAACAACAAACCAAACCAGCCCGCCAAAGTCGGGGGCGCTGAGGAAATGGAGGGGCGAGCTCCGCGAGCCCGTGTTAAGTCGCGCGTGGACTCCTGCGTTGGGGCGCCGCGGAGCTCCGCCCTCCATGCTTTTCAGATCGTGGCGAGCAATTGCTTTCGCACTTCTTCTTCGCTCAGACCATCGATGCGAAGCACCTTGTCACGCGATCTCTCACCGCGCTCCAGGACGATTGCGCGCTGAGGAATGCTCAATTTTTCCGCCAAAAACCTGCGCAATGCGGAGTTCGCTTTTCCTTCTATCGCTGGGGCCTGTAGCTTGATCTTGATCGCTTCGCCATGTTCTCCCACGACCTTAGCGGCCTTCGCGTTTGGAATGACATGAACCCGAATAGTCGGCACAGCTCAATTGGTACCCTCGTGGTCATTTCCCAATTGACAAGGGAGGCTCAATCCCGGCACAGAAATGGTAACCCTTATGGACACAACCAAACTAACAACTGTCATATCATTGCTTGTCGCTCTGAGTATCGCCTCTGAACGGCTCGTCGATATTATCAAGGGACTCGTTCCCTGGCTGAATCAACAACGACGGAAACCGGCCGAAGAAGGATGGAGGAAGGCGGCTCTTCAAGTAATTGCCGTTTTCGCTGGAATAACCACTGCGTGGCTGGCTGGCCCCGCGGTTCCGGCCTTTCTGCCACATGATTTCACTGGAAAACTGGCGCTCGGTCTTTTGGCTAGCGGCGGCTCAGGATTCTGGAATTCAATCCTCACGTACGTGACGAAGGCCAAAGATGTAAAAGCAGCCGAGGCTGAAAGCAGACAGATCGAAGCGCGAACAAAGAAAGGGAGTCTGCCCAAGCACGGTCATTAGCGCAAGCCCACCGCCTCGCGAACGCGTTTCATGACTTGCTCCGCGATTTCGTTCGCGCGGGTCGCGCCTTTCTCAAGAACCTTGTCGACGTACGATTTATCAGTCAGAATTTCCTCGCGGCGCTTGCGCATGGGCCCAAAATATTCCCAAAGTTTCTCGAAAAGCTGTTTCTTGAAATCGCCGTAGCCGGTTCCGCCTTTCAGGAACTTTTCGCGCATCGCCGCGTTTTCATTCTTGGACGCGACGAGTGAGTAAAGTTTGAAGATGGTGGATTTGGCCGGATCCTTCGACGCTTCAACCGGCGTGGAATCGGTGACGATGCTCATTACGCGCTTACGCATTTCCTTTTCGTCGCCGAAGATATCGATATTGTTGCCGTAGCTTTTGCTCATTTTCTGGCCGTCGATGCCGGGCACGGTTTCCGTCGTGGGCTGGATTCGCGCTTCCGGCAACTTGAAGATCTGCCCGTCCCGCTCGGACTGTCCAAAGATTTCGTTCATTTTCACAGCGAGATCGCGCGTCATTTCGATATGTTGTTTTTGGTCTTTTCCCACAGGCACGACGTCGCTGTCGTAAATCAAAATGTCCGCCGCCATGAGCACCGGGTAACTGAATAAGCCGACAGTCGCGGACAACCCGCGAGCGAGTTTATCTTTGTACGAGTGGGCGCGCTCTAGCAAACCCATGGGCGCAACAGTTGATAGGATCCACGCTAGCTCCGTGACTTGCGGAACGTCCGAGTGTCGAAAAAGTGTGGCGCGCTCGGGATCGAGGCCACACGCCAGAAAATCAACCGCGACGCGCCGACAGTTCTCGCGCAAGACATCCGGATCGCGCACACTGGTGAGCGCGTGATAATCGGCAATGAAATAGAGTGCTTCGCCTTCAGCTTGAAGCGCGATAGCCGGCTTCATCATGCCGAAATAATTGCCGATGTGCAGAACACCGCTGGGCTGAATTCCTGATAAAATTCGCATGAGCTACCACGTTCAACGCTCGACGTTTAACTTTCAACGTCCAACTGAGAATGTGTTCACGCGCTACTGTTACCAGACGATTTCGTCATTTGTGATGACTTCAGGCTGGCAAACTTGATCGGCCGACATTAGATAAATCGCGCAATGACCGCAAAGAACGCTGTTTCCGTCGTCACCGGCGCCGCTGGTTTTCTGGGATCGCATTTGAGCGAGCGCCTGCTGGCGGAAGGTCATCGGGTTATTGCCATCGACAATTTAATCACCGGCAACACAGCGAACATCGGGCACCTGGCCGGGAACGAGAATTTCCAATTCATCAAACATAATGTTTCGAATTTCATTTTTCTCCCGGAAGAGAAAATCGACTACGTTTTTCACTTCGCTTCTCCAGCCAGTCCAATCGATTATCTTGAGCTCCCGATTCCCACATTGAAAGTAGGCGCGCTCGGCACGCACAACACGCTGGGCTTGGCCAAGGACAAAAAGGCCACATTCATTCTTGCCTCAACATCAGAGGTGTACGGCGATCCTCTGGAACATCCGCAAAAGGAGGATTACTGGGGCAATGTGAACCCAATCGGACCACGCGGCGTGTACGATGAAGCGAAACGTTACGCCGAGGCAATGACGATGGCCTATCATCGTTATCATCGCGTTGACACCAGGATCGTGCGCATATTCAACACATACGGGCCGCGAATGCGATTGCGTGATGGGCGCGTGGTTCCGGCGTTTATCGGACAGGCGTTGAATGGCCAGCCACTAACTGTTTTTGGCGATGGTTCACAAACGCGCTCGTTCTGTTATGTGTCCGATTTGATCGACGGCATTTTCAAACTGGCGACGAGCGATTTCCACGAGCCGGTTAACCTGGGTAATCCACGCGAAATGACGATCAAGCAGTTTGCGAACGAAATTATTCGCATCACCGGAGCAAAATCGGCAATTGAATATAAACCATTGCCCGTCGATGACCCGAGGGTGCGGCAACCGAATATCGCCCGCGCAAAAGAAGTCCTCGGGTGGGAACCGCGCGTGGATTTCGAGGAAGGAATTAAGACGACGATCGAATATTTTAAAGAGTCATTAAAACCCTGAAGCGTCTCTATCTGTCATGTTGAGCGAAGCGAAACATCTCTGGCTATTGCCTTGCCGTAAATCCCGAAATGACCAGAGATTCTTCGCTTCGCTCAGAATGACAACGAGGTTTTAACTACGGTAACGCACGGCGGCTCAGCGAAAATTTTACTGGCGCTCCTGGTTATTTAGATGTGAACTGTGTCATGGTTCAGCGCGCTCTTTGCGTAGCCCTCGGTTTGTTCGGCGCGTTGTTGCCGGCTGTTGCGCAACAGGCGCATCATTCGATCAGTCGCGAACAATTGCGATCTAGCAGCGTATCAAATGCCCCTTTGTCGCTGAGCCTTTACCGACCGAAAAATCCGGTTGCGAGCGATAGTTCATTTCTGCTTCATAATGGCTCGGTGCCGCTTTGGTTGGACGGAGCGCAAGTGAATAACGGGGGCCTCTACCCGGGTTATAGCTTCGTGAGTCAATGGGTTCAGATGGGATTCTCGGATCTCTTTCCGGCTGCGTTATTGAGCGCTGCTCCGCAGTCGGCACAAAGACCGAGTACTGGCCGGGTCCATCGTTCCGATGGCAAAGATCTTGGAGCAGATGGAAAAGATTCGCCCGGCGAGATGCTGAACTCATCGCTGAATCCGGTCTATTGCGGCGGGGAAGTGGGCGTATTATATGGCCGATGGAGCGGTAAAGGCGGCGGCGATATGTGGCAGACGTATATCGAGGGCACCGTCGGTAACGACAAATTTCAGATCACAGCCGGCGCGTCATACGACGAATGGAATAGCAATGGCCGCGGTGTGCGGTTCCGCTCATTTGGCGCCCCAAGATAAGCGCACGCACGCCCATCTGCCCTCCGTAAGCAAAAGTACTTGGGCATGGCGATGCTAACTTCGTCAATATTCCTGCCCTCGGGTTGCACAGCGCAGGCGCTAGCCGATTTTGAAAAGCTCGTCATTGAAGGCGGCGCAGTGAATCCACAAGGCTTGGCGGAACGGATCCGTAAAGCCTCTCGCCTTTTGTTTCTTCGGGCGTCAGATGATCAACTCGTAGGAGTAGGCGCGTTGAAACATCCTCGTGCGGATTACCGAAACAGGGTGTTTGCCAATGCGCGAGCAACCGTATCAGCAGACGATTACCCCGTTGAATTGGGCTGGGTCGTTGTCACTAAATCACACCGGGGACGGCGACTTTCTACTCGCATTGTCGGCCAGTTACTTCCTTTCGCGAAGAACGAGAACATTTTCGCGACAACCCGGGCAGACGAGCGCGTCCTGAGTTTCGCGTTCGACTATGGATTTAAAATCAACGGGAAGCCTTTCCCGAGCGGCCGCGGCTACGATCTTGTTCTCTATCTTCGTAACGCGCATGATTACCTGCGGTGATCTTTTGGATTGAAATCGCCAATCGGTCCTTTCTACTATGGGCGCGCCAGCAGGGCGAGAAGTTCCTGATTAAGCCCGGTGGCCAAGTCGCTTCAACGGACTAATATCAATGTCGGTTCGAAAATTCGCCGCGGATAAATTGCTGTGGGAAACGCTGGGACGCTGGAAACGTTCAAGCCCTGAATTGGATCGCATTCAATTCCTGAAGACCGTGCCATTCTTCGACCGACTCTCGAATCGCCAGCTCAAAACTGTCTCGGACATCATGTTCGAGCGTAACTATGACACTGACGAATCAATTTTTGAGGAAGGACAACCGGGAGCCGCGCTCTTCCTAATTTTAGACGGCAAAATTGCGATAGAAATTTGCCGCGAGACCAGCACGACGCGTCTGGCTGTTTTGGAAAGAGGTGCCTTTTTTGGTGAGATGGCACTGCTGGATGACACGCCGCGTTCCGCCAACGCGCGAGCTTTGGAACCGACTCGGACGCTGGCCCTTTATCGGAACGACCTTAACGGATTGATGGATCGGCATGCGCGAACCGCCTGCCAAATTTATCGTTCCCTTGCGTCGATGATCGGCGATCGCCTTCGTTCGACCAATGAATTGGTGCAGATGAAAATTTCTGCCGACACGGCCCGTCTGGAATGAGCAACGGTCAGAACTTGGAAGAAAAAGAGCGAGAACGGAAGGTTCGGCGCAAAATCTTTTATCTCATATTTGGAGCACTGGCTTTGATTTCCTGCGGCTTCCTGATCTGGAAATTGAGCATTCTCATTCTACCGATCATAGTCGGCGCGTTGATGGCCTTTTTGTTCCGCCCCGTAAAAGAGCGCTTCGAGGTCCGATGGTTGCCTCACGAGATTCAGGTTCTTTGTTCCTTCGCAGCCATCGGTCTTGTCCTGTTTTTCGCCTTCAATACTTTTCGCAAACACATTCCCGACGAAGAGCAGAAGCTGGAATTCAAGGTCCGCTTGAAATACAAATTGAATGACAGATACCGGCAGCTGGTGGCGAAATCGCCAGAGGGAAAAACAAACGCGGTGACGGCGCTACTTGAAAAAGAACTTGGCCCCCTCATGGACAAGATGAATCAGGTGCTCGCACTTAACGCGGAAGAACGCAATCTGTTCCTGAAATACGCTGCCGGATACAACGGCAAACCTCCCATTCAAAGTAAGTTTGTTGATTACTTTCGCGCGAACCAAACAACCGGGAAATATGTAATTCCAGAAGAGACTGCTATGGGTGCGGCTTCGCCTACGGCTCCGGCTGCGCCTGCCCCGACTCAACCTCCGGTTGCAGAGGAGGGCACGAGCCTGGAAAGTAAATTTTCCGCCTGGATTTTGGCGCCGTTAATTTTTCTCTTTCTCGGTTTCGATAACGGACAGATACGCCGCTTCTTTATTAGCCTGGTCCCGAATCGCTACTTCGAGTTGTCGCTCACGGTCCTCGACAGACTCGATGATGCTATCGGCAGGTATTTGCGCGGGACATTGATGGAATGTTTTCTCGTGGGCCTGACTCTTGCACTGGGATTAATCCTCCTTGGGATTCCGCTGGGGATCGCTGTGGCCATTGGCGTAGTTTCCGGACTTCTCAACGCCATTCCGTTTCTGGGCGCGGTGATCGCTCTGGTGATTGGTGTTAGTTATGCGCTGATCGCAGAGGACGTGAGGCCGTTAATTCCCGGCCTGAATCCGAATGACCTGGCGCTGTATGTAGTGATCCTGGTCGTAATCGCGCACGTGCTGGACGATGTTGTCTTTCAGCCCTTTATCTTGGGTGGCGCGGTGAACGTTCATCCACTGGTGGTCGTCATTGCGATCATCGCCGGCTCTCTCATTATGGGTTTATGGGGCATGTTGTTTGCTATTCCAACGGTGGTCGTCGTCAAAACTGCGGTCGAGACCTTCTTCAAAGAACTCAAAGATTATCGCATTATTTGATACAGGCTTTCCGGCCTCGACAACGCACGTCAAGCGCTACCGAGGTTCATCTGCTTTTTTCATGTTTGAGATTTCGAGCTTGAAATTTGTCTGGGATTTGCGTTTTGGGATTTGGACATGGCTATCTCACCGCGCCTGATCAGTCTCAATTTTGGGTCCCAGACCATTGGTTTGGCAGAGTTCCGCGTCCAGGCTCACGGCGGCCTGGTTTTGCTGGATTATCGTTTACGGGAAGCGCCGCTCGATCCTGCGACTGGCCAACGTCGCGAGGCCCATACGGCATTGCACGAAACGGCCGTCGCGTTGCGCGAAATGATGAGCGAGCTGCATATCAAACACGGCTCGGTGAATTGCGCGTTGCCCGCGCAATCGGTTTTTGCGCGTTTTGTTAAGCTGCCATCGCTTGAACACGAAAAGTTGGAGAAGGTCATCGCGTTCGAGGCGCAACAAAACGTACCCTTTCCGATCGACGACGTGGTTTGGGATTATCAGGTGGTCGGAGGCGGGTTGGACGAGCAAGTTCAGGTAATCCTGGTCGCGATCAAGCACGATCTGCTCGATGGAATTAACGACGCTGTGGAAGAAAGTGGGCTGCTTACTTCCACTATCGATGTGGCGCCGATGGCACTCTACAATGCATTTCGCTATAGCTACCCGAACGTCAACGAGTGCGCGTTGCTCGTGGATATCGGGGCGCGCACAACCAATGTTCTTTTTATCGAGCCTCGAAGAATTTTCTCGCGCAGTCTTCCCATTGGTGGCAGTTCGATTACCGGAGCAATTGCCAAGGAATTTGGCGAATCCTTCGAGGCGGCGGAAACTCGCAAAAAGCGAGACGGCTTTGTAAGTCTGGGAGGCGCTTACGCCGATCCCGCAGACCAGGATATTGCCCGCGTCTCGAAGCTGGCGCGCAGCACCATGACCCGACTGCACGCGGAGTTGATGCGCTCGGTCAGTCATTATCGGGCACAACAAGGGGGAAGTCGGCCGGACCGCATCTTTCTTTGCGGCGGAGCCGCGGGTATGCCCTACATGCGCGAGTTTTTTCACGAGAAATTCCAGTTACAGATCGAGTTTTTTAATCCGCTTCGAAACGTAGCTGTATCGGAAGCAGCCTCGGCGTCAGGTGTCGCGCACTCCGCCCATCTGCTTGGCGAATTAGTTGGGCTCGCGCTGCGCAGTGTGACGGCCTGTCCGATGGAATTAAGCCTGCTTCCGGCAAGCGTTGTTCGGAGGCAGGAATTGGACCGCCGCCGGCCGTTCTTCATTGCGGCGGCCGTATGCGTGGTTCTCGCCATGCTGGGCTGGTCGTTGTATTACACGCGAGCGGCGCAGGTAACACGCGAGACCGCCGAGTTGATCCAGCAAAAGAATGCCTCCATGCGAGGAGCTGAAGCGCAGCTTGATAAGCTCAAAAAGCAGTTCACCTCACTCGACAGCGTCGCCGCTCCGCTTATTAGCGCAGTTAACGATCGCGACTTCTGGCCGCAAATTCTTGACGATTTAAACGCGCGCCTTCCTGAGGCTGACATCTGGATCACCGAGCTCGGGGCGACGTCGGGTGGAAAACTTCTGGGCGCAGGTGGAAAACGCGCCGGAGAAACTGCGCCTGTGTCTCCTCAGCCAGCTTCTGGAGCGGCAGCGAAAACCATGGCCGCCGGCTCGAAGTCGATCGATGGCATTCTGGTGCGCGGTCTTTACCTTTATAATCCGAAACAACAGGAGATCGTCGTCGATTATTTGCGCAATCTGGCGGGCTCGCCGTTTTTCGTTGTTGATCCAAAAACTCCTGAGCGAGTAATCAAGTCGAACTCCGTGCCAAACGACACGGAATGGGCGTTCCCTTACGAGCTCCAGCTCACGCTGCGCAAGCCGGTGAAATTGCCATGAAAGTCAACCACGGATTGCTAACCACGAATGGACACGAATTGGGGGAGCAAAGGAGAGAACCACGGATGACGCGGATGTGTGCACAACCCCTACAATTATTCGTGTTCATTGGTGTTCATTCGTGGTTAAAACTTTTGGCTGTGGCCGCAGCGCGCCGTGTAATTCGCCTGCCACGCCGTAGCCTTGGCGGAGGCGGGTGGTTAATCCGATGAAGTTGTGGTTTCAACAAAATAGGGCGCTCGGGACACTTCTGATTGTGTTTGGAATCGGCGCATTATTTGCCGGGATTCTTCTTTATTGGAGATGGGCGACCTGGAGCGATGCCAGGCAAACTTTTGATCAGGCGGCAGCAGAGAGGACTCGTCTCCAGCAGCTCGATCCTTTTCCCAATGATGCCAATTATCGGAAATCGCAGGGTTACCTCGATCGATACAGCACTGCGCTGAACAAATTCAAAGACGAACTAAAAAACGGCGTCGTCCCGGCGCCACCGCTCGCGCCTAACGAATTTCAATCGCGTCTGCGTCTGGCGACAGTTGCCACGGTTAACAGAGCACAGACTAACAATGTAAAACTTCCGGATAAATTTGAGCTGGGCTTTGATGAGTTCGCCACGGGGTTGCCCGACACAACTGTGGCACCACTCCTTGGGCAGGAGCTTTCTCAAGTCCAGATGCTCATGAACATTCTACTGGACGCCAAGGTGGACAGTGTGATTTCCCTTCATCGCGCGCCGTTGCCCGAAGAACGGAAGTCTTTGTCGACTCGAACACCATCTCCAGCCGCCGGACGAACGGCGACTAAAACAGGCACGCCGCCGCCTACAGCCCTGCAGCGGAACGTTGTCGATGTGACCTTTAAAGCCACGCCTGCTGCCGCACGCAAAGTCTTGAACGAAATCGCAAATTCCAGCGGACAATTTTTTATTATTCGCACCCTTTATGTGCATAACGAAAAGGACAAAGGCCCTCCGCGGCAAAGAACCGAGCCAACTCCGCCTCAAGCACCGCAGAGGGCTTCGCCTCAGCCGGGCGCAGCTGCGCCGCTAAATTTCATCGTGGGCAACGAGCACATCGAAGTCTCGGCTACGATCGAAATGCTTAGATTTGGATCTTAAGCACGAATTGAGCCTTTAAATTCAACCACGGATCACATGAGGAGCTAAGCCGTGAAATAATCGGTGCCGCGAATCACATGACGGCCCCGGCAATCGGTCGGTCCGATTGGTTGAAAAGGACGTTCGTTTGTCATGTCGAGCGGAGTCGAGACATCTCTTGATGGCATTCTAAACCGTGCCGCGTGATTACAACTTCTGGGTCTATATCGTTACGAATCGCAATCACTCAGTTCTTTATATCGGCGTGACCAACCGGCTCTCTCGCCGGACTTGGGAGCACCGCGAAGGAGCTAGGGTCGGGTTCGCAGCAAAGTACCAATGCAATAGACTGATCTATTACGAACATTATCGTGATATCCGGGACGCTATCGCTCGGGAATCACAATTGAAGAAATGGTCGCGAGCCAAAAAAATAGGCTTGATCAATCGATTGAATCCACGGTGGGATGATCTTGGTGCTGATGTGTTACAAGACAGATGAATCGAGAGATTTCTCAACTACGCTGCGCTCCGCTCGAAATGACAAGAATACCAGCCTCGAATGGAAACGTGTGTTGCGTCCGCAAGAGCCCGACGGAGGCGATACTCCCGATCTTCAGGCCTGAGTTTTTCTGATCCGTGCCATCCGTGTAATCCGTGGTTCTTAATGCTCTTTTTTTTTCATTCGTGTCCATTCGCCTGCCACGCCGTAGCTACATTGCCTCCGCTCGTGCCTGAAGTTTACCTTGCCCTGCGCGGCTGACTGAAAATTTAGATCTGGTATTTGCGAAGGCGGGTGGTTAAATGCGCGCCGTGGTGATTAACTATGGTGAACACCAACTGGCTTAAGACGCATTACGATCGGGTTGCGCTTATTGCCGCTGGGATATTTCTTTTCCTAACAGCCCTCTCCATTTGGTGGAACGCTATTCAGTTTGGGAATCGTCTGGTGGCGCAGCCCGGACCGCCGCCCAAGAACGCCTCGCCGCCGCCTGTAGCAATGGAACTCGATCGCGCAGCGGAGCGTCTTCAGCATCCTTCGCAATGGAAATCCAGTACTCGCTCCGGACTATTTGTTCCGGAAAAACATTTCATCGGCGCTAATGGATTTCCCGCGACACTGCAGAATACGCAGGTCCATGCGCCGGTCCCGAATGATTGGATCGAAAAATTTGGTCTACCGATCCAGGATGCCGATGTTCTCGAGCAAGATCCCGACACCGATGGATTCACAAATTTGGACGAGTGGCAGGGAGGCACCGACCCAACGAACAAGGATTCGCATCCGGATTATCTAACAAAATTACATCTGGTGTCCGCCAAGGAGGAGCCGTTTCCATTCATTTTTTCATCCTGGGTTGGCGGGACCTTTGCGCTTAACACGATTGATCAAAGCGAACCGACGCAATTTTTAAAGGTTGGCGAGGTCATCCGTGGCACTGACTTTAAGATCGTTAAGTTCACCGAAAAACACGAACGCGATCAGTACGGTACTAAGGTTGATGTTTCGGAATTGCTCCTCGAACACAAAGCCACCCATGTACAGGTCACGCTGGTGAAGGAAAAGATCGCTACCTCGCCGCAATCCGTGGCCACTTTCGTTTATACCTGGGGCGGCCGCCGGGAATTCGAAGTGAGAAAAGACCAAGAATTTTCCTTGAAACCCGTAGAAGAGATCAATTACAAGCTGGTTGATGTGCAGCCCAACAAAGCCGTGATCGTGAATACGCAAAAACCAAATGCGCGGATCGAGATCGGTTTTGCACCGCCTTAACTACTATGAAAATCATTCCTCGCGTTTCTTGGTAAAAAAGCCGCCCTACGATGTGCGCGCCCCGTAAACGCAACGCATTGTTTTCCGGAGATTCCCAAAAGTCGCGAGGGCATCACAGTGAAAAAACAAATTAATCCTTCCATTAAGGTGCACCTTCTTTGGAGCACGCTCGCTTTTCGTTACGAAATCATGCAGCGGCCAGGCTTCCCCTTAATTGGTCTAATTGTTTTTGGCGCCGTGGCACTGGGGCTTGCAGCGCTAGCCAGGGCTAGCAATTTGCCGGAGCAAAACACCATTTCTCCCGCTTCATTACGACCCAGTGCCGCGACGCACGAGAGCCGGGTGGGGTTGCAGGCGGAGTTGCAAAAACTCATCGAGTTTCGGAACGCTAATGAGATTACTCCGCGTATTGAAACTGTTTCGTCGGCGCCGCCGACGCGCAGCAGCTTCATGGCGACCTGGGACAGTGTAAGCGGCGCCAAAGGCTACTTTCTGGATGTCTCCACGAGCAACTCGTTCAGCAGTTACGTGGACGGCTACCAGGGCTTGAACGTGGGCAATGTCAATGGGCGAGCTGTTACCGGATTGAATTCAGGGACGACCTACTATTATCGGGTGCATGCTGACACTGGCGCTGGTTCGGGCGGATACTCGAATGTCATGACGGCTACGACAGAGGCTCGAACTGGGCTGATCATTAATCCGACATTCGACAGCTCGATCCCTCCAGGGCCCATTCAGGCGATGATTATGCGAGCCATCGGGATTTACGAGTCGCTGTTTAGCGATCCGATCACGGTCGAGATTCTTTTCCGCTACTCGACTACTGCTCCGAACGGCGATGATTTGCCGGCAGACGTTCTCTCACAAAGCTTTTTCGTCCCTTACGACATACAGTGGAACGATTTTATCAGCGCGTTGAGAGCAGATGCAACGACCAGCAACGACAATATCGCGAATGCGAGTCTGCCAGGGAGCGCGTTATCTACAAACATCGTGGCATCTAGTGCGAACGGACGAGCGGTGGGATTGACCACACCGCACGCCATGTTCGCAGACGGCACCATTGGGCCGGGCGGACCGTATGACGGAGTCGTTACCCTTAATTCCGCGGTACCGTTCTCGTTCACCCGGCCTCTCATCAGTGGCAGCTTCGACGCGCAGCGTGCAGTCGAGCATGAAATTGACGAGGTTATGGGTCTGGGATCGTACCTAAACAGTGTACGGACGTGTCCATCGTATGAAGCGGAGTCCGTGCCCCCCAACATCATTACGGGAGGCGCGGGAATTCAAAGCTGCCCGACGTGCTCCGGTGGAGCCGACGTACGCTACGTGGGGAACAACTCGGGCACGCTCCAGTTCAATGGTGTTACGGCTAACACAACACACAGTTACGTCGTAACCATCTGGTACACCAACGGAGACGCGACGCGCTACGCCCTTCTGAGCGTGAACGGCAGTACAGGAATCCCTTTGAGCTTTCCGTCCACTGGCTCGTTTCAGACCGTCGGGTCAATACAGACGACCATCACTTTGAACGCTGGCAGCAACAACACGCTTATATTCTACAATCCGATCACTGGTAACTGGGCTCCGGATTTCGATCGGATTGTGGTGAACTGCGGTGTTCCACCGGCCGCCAATCTCCGCCCGCAAGACTTGTTTAGCTGGAGGTCTCCTGGGAACAGAAATCTCACTTCGAATGGCTCACGTTATTTCTCGATCGATAGCGGCAGCACCAACATCGTTGGTTTCAATCAGACTCCGCCCGGCGATTTTGGTGATTGGTTGAGCCCGGCGTGCCCGCAACCCCATCCGCGTGTGCAGAACGCATTCGCTTGCCCCGACCAAGTTTCCGATATCTACGCGACGACACCCGAAGGGATCAACCTCGATGTTATTGGTTACGATTTGTTACGTGCGCCCCAGGCCGCCGCCACAGCCAGGGCTGCAGTAGCAGACTTTAACAACGACGGCCACCCGGATTATGTGCTCTGTAATCCCAGCACGCATCAAACAGCGATCTGGTATCTAAACAATAACGTTTATCAGAGTGGCGCTTTAGGTCCAAGCTTTAGAGCTGGCTGGAGCCTCGACGGTGTGGCGGATTTCAATCGCGACGTGCATTCAGATTACGCACTGTTCAACTCCACTACCGATCGAACAGCGATTTGGTATATGTCAGGGCCAACGCGCATCGCAAGCGCGTATGGGCCAACCCTTCCCAGTGGCTGGGAATTGGTGGCTACAGCCGACTTTAACGGTAATGGCAACCCGGATTATGTGCTTTACAGTGCAAGCACGCGCCAGACAGCAATATGGTATCTGAACAACAACGTTTACGTCGGCGGCGGCTACGGGCCAACTCTTCCGGTCAACTGGAGCCTGATGGGGGTAGCAGATTTTGATGGGAACGGCCATAGAGATTACTTGTTGTTCAATGCCAGTAATCACCAAACAGCGATCTGGTATCTATCAGGGCGGACGTTAGTCAGAGGCGCTTATGGGCCGACCATTCCCAGTGCGTGGGCCTTAGTGGCTACGGCTGACTTTAACAGTGACGGGCATCCGGAATACTTGCTTTACAATGCTGGGACGCGGCAAAGCGCGATCTGGTATATGAACAACAACGTTTTCGTCAGCGGCTCGTACGGCCCGACTCTTCCGGCTGGCTGGAGCCTGGTCGACCAGTGAGAAACATTGGCGCGCGCCTCGAAGAGGACCCTCATGGCGAACAAACTAGTGCCGCCTTCGGCGGCGCCGCAAGAGCGGTGCGCAGACCGAACGAGCGGATCTATATTTTCCCGACCTTCGGCTTGTCGAGACAGACATTGACGATCTAAAATGGTAGCTCCCTTAGATGATGAGGCGGCCGCGCTTTTCCATAAAGGGTTTCTTCTTCATTTCATGAATCATGGGTCGTTGCTCCAGGCTGATAGTGAGACACGACATCGGCGCTAAACACGCGCGTTCCACCCCGAAGAATCTTAAGAATTTTCCTTGAAACCCGTAGAAGAGATCAATTACAAGCTGGTTGATGTGCAACCAAATAAAGCCGTAATCGTGAATACGCCAAAAACCAAATGCGCGGATCGAGATCGGTTTTGCGCCGCCTTAACTCCTATGAAAATCACTCCTCCTCCTGCGCCACTCTCCATCAAACAGAAGGAAACGAAGTTAACGAAGCTTGGTTCTTCAGCCGGGTTTCCAGAATCTTGGTTTCCTTCGCTACCTTCTGTAAAATCCCTAGGAATTTTCAAACAGAAGGAAACGAAGTTAGCGAAGGTTTCCTGGAGGGCGGAGCTCTGCGACGCCGTACGGGTTCGCAACTCCAGTGTTACGGGCTCGCCCGCCTTCGCACAGCTACGGCGTGGCTCGCAGGAGATCACCCCTCCATTCGTTCGACTCTTCGCTTCCTTCGTTATCTTTTGTTTCGTTGGGATCTGCTTCTCTGCTGTTTGCGCAAGCAGCTTTGCGCAAACCCCTGACAACATCGCCGAGCGCGAAGTGCACAGGCGTCAAACCGGCATATCGCAAGGAGAAGCGGCCCTGGCGCGGGGTCAGGCTGCGATGAAAGCAAAAGACTATGGCGCTGCGCACGAAGAATTCAGAACTGCGGTTACGTATCTGCCCGACGCAGTCGTGTCGGGAAAAGCGCACGACGAAGCTGTCGAAGGCTTTTGCAAGAGCGGCGTCGTGTTGGCGCAGGCGCGCATCGCAGAGGGAAGATATGCAGATGCCGAGGCGATCCTGAGCGAAGTTTTGAGCGACCGCTACGATTCCAAGTGTCGTGCGGCGCAGGAACTCTACTCGCACCTGCGGCAGCCCGGTTATTTCAACAAAACGATGAGTCCGACCTTCATCGAAAAGGTCGAGCAAGTGAAACAACTGCTCACAGAGGCCGACGGCTTTTACAATTCCGGCCGGTACGATCTCGCAATGAAACGGTACGATCAGGTGCTTGCCCTGGATCCGTACAACACTGCGGCGCGGAAGGGTCAGGAAAAAATCAATAACACCAAGTACAAGTACGGCGAAGAAGCGTATAACGAAACACGATCGCGCCAGTTGTGGCAGGTGGAAAAAGGCTGGGAACAACCGGTCCGCCGCTATGGTGGGACGGGCGAGCCCGCGAGGCTTGGCATACAGAAAAACTTGACCGACACAGCCAGAATAAACAACAAGCTAAACACGATAATTATTCCGCGTGTTGAATTTCGCGACGCTACCCTTCGCGAGGCAGTCAATTTTCTCCGGGAACAAGCAGTGGAGAACGATCCTGCCACTGAAGGAGAGAGAGGCATCAATATTGTGTTACCTCCTTCGGTCCTGGTTCAACGCCCGCCGCCGCCGTCCGCCGGCGCTTCTCCAGCACATGCAGCCGCTGCTGCTGCGCCTGGCACGGCTCCGACTGGCACTCCTTCCGTTGGCGCTGGTCAGCCAGGTGCTCAACCCCCGGCGCCTCCAGCAGAGAGAGGGAGCATAACGCTTGAGTTGAACCATATTCCGCTCGGGGAAGCGCTGCGCTACATCGCCAACCAAGCTGGGTTGAAGGTAAAAGTCGAACCATATGCCGTTTCCCTCGTCCCTAGAACTGAACAGAGCGATGATCTTCTCGTGAAGAGATATCACGTCCCGCCGGAGTTCTTCGGTGGTCCACTGGACGTCGGTTACTACCTTCAAGCCGGCGGGGCCGGGGGCCAGACGGGGGCGGGTGGGTCGGCACAGCCGGCACCTGTAGCTGAGAACGTCGTCGAGAAGGAGGCAGTGAGTTACCAGACCGCCTCCGGAACGGGCACAGGCGCGGGAGCCTCAAGCCAGTCACATTTAGTTCAGGGAACTAGCACTACCCGGCAACATTTGTCCAACGACCGTCAACTCGTCGGTCGCGCTGACGCCAAAACGATGTTGCAGAGTATGGGAGTTCAGTTCCCCACCATTACTTTGCCAGATGGCCGCGCCGACATCGCCAGCGCGACGTTCTGGCCGCACACCGGTGTTCTGATCGTTCGCAATACGCAAGACAATTTGGATATGGTGGATGCCTTGGTTGATCAGGCGAATGCTTCACAGCCCAAGCAAGTCGAGATCGAGTCGAAGTTTGTGGAGATCAACCAGAACAATCTTAAAGAACTCGGCTTCGATTGGCTACTGGGTCCGTTTAGCCTAAACGGGAAGGTCTTCGGTTCCGGTGGAACTGCGGGAAACGGTGTACCGGTGAATCCCGCGGATTTTCCTTTCGTTAATCCTGTCACGAACCAACCCATCGGTCAGAACCCGGTTACGTCCGGAAACCGCAGCGGCGATTTTGCAATTAGTGCAAATGCGCTGGATGCGCTTTTGGTTCCGGGTCTTGGGCAAGCGGCTGGCGCCGCCCCGGGAATCTTTGGATTGGCCGGGGTCTTCACCAATCCACAGTTTCAGGTTGTGATTCGTGCGTTGAATCAGAAGAAAGGAATTGATCTGCTGTCCGCGCCGAGGGTGACTACCAAGAGCGGCCAGCGCGCGATCATTGAAGTGGTCAGAGAATTTCGTTATCCGAGGACTTACACTCCGCCGCAGGTTCCATCGATTGGCAGTACCACGAGCGTCGCTAACCAAGTAGTCCCCGTCGTGGTCACACCGACAACGCCTCAGGATTGGGAGACCCGCAACACAGGTGTCACGCTAGAAGTAGAGCCGGTGGTTGGAGAAGACGCGACAACCATAGACCTGAATCTGGTTCCGCAGGTCGTCGAATTCGAGGGTTTCATCAATTATGGTAGCCCGATCAATGCCGTGGGCGTCCAGACCCTTGCCGGCGCCATATCAACATCTGTGCCCGTCATTCTTACTCAGAACGTGATCAACCAGCCGGTGTTTAGCACGCGCAAAGTCACGACGAGCGTTAGCGTTTATGACGGGCAAACAGTGGTGCTCGGCGGATTAATGCGCGAAGACGTGCAAAAGGTGGAAGATAAAACTCCCATCATTGGCGACATTCCGTTCATCGGCAGAGCGTTTCGCACGAATGTCGATCAGCACACCAAAAAGAACCTGGTCATTTTCGTAACCGCGCGAGTGATCACGCCGGCCGGGCTGGCATTCAACAACGAGGAAGAAGAAGAGGAAGGCTTGCTACCGCCGGCATTGCCCGAAGTGCCGGCGTATAAGAAGTAAATGCGGAGAACCACGACGGATTACGCGGCTAACACGGATAAGTTTGTAGCCGGCATCGGTGATGCCGGTTCGAAGGCTATCGATCTCTCCTTCTAGATATCCGTGCCATCCGTGGTATCCGTGGTCGTCCGTTTCCACTACAATTGGTGTCCGCTCCTCGATTGTTGTGGGACCAAACCTAAGGTGCCCTCTAATCTCGGAAGAAATTTCCGAGAACTTCGCTCCGCCGTTTCCGGAGAAGAAGCCAAGAGATGGAACGCAAAAGAAAGTCAAAAAATAAGTATTGACTTTATCTGCGAAGAATGAGATAACCCGCGCCACCTCAAACAAACCCCTATGAAAATAAATAAAACAAATAAAACCTCCTCAGCATTTACCCTTATTGAATTGTTGGTCGTAATTGCCATCATCGCCATTCTGGCAGCGCTGGCTGTGCCCGCGCTGACGTCGGCGCTGAAGAAGGCCCAGATGAGCGGCACCATGAACAACGCCCGCCAGCTTTATTTGGCACAATTCCAAATGTCGAATGACGGCGCGGCGACAGGCGACGCCACTTCAGCATGGCCTGGCGATCTCATTACCGCTACACTGCTTACCGCAGCAGACCTGCACCAGTACTGCAACAGCTTTTTGCTGGCGAAAGGTTATCTGAAGGGCGGCGACTTTCTAAAGCTCTTGAACGCCCCTGGCTGTTCTTTCAACGCTACCGTAACTGCCGGGACTCCGGACACGATCGCGTTTAACACTGGGATAGCCGCTCTGAAGGTTTATCCTATTAGTGATGCGGCTCCGTCCAACGCGATTTTTGCCGTGAGCCATAACTACGACTATGATACGACGCTGGCCACGGCGACCTCGCAGATCCCGTACGGCACAAACGGCTTCATTGTGGTCCACAAGGGTGGCGACGCGGCTCTCTTTAAGGAAGGCCAGGCAACACCCGCGGGCTGGGGAAATGACAATACAGCGTTTCAGAGCGCAGTCGGCGTAAAGTGTCTCTCAAACGGCACGTGCGATCCCTCGGCCGGTCCGACTGCGGGCGATCCCGCCGGCACGCTGGTGTTTAACTGAGAAGCAAAGCTGGCTCGTTTGGTTTAGTTCAATTCAAAGCGCCCTGCTGGGAGAATCCGGCAGGGCGTTTTTGTTTGCTGTAGTGGCAGGCGTGTCGCCTGCATTCGTCGCAAAGCGTTTCTATTTCTCAAGCCTGAACGGGAGCTGAGCGCCCGAGCGGGCGCGGCAGCAAAGCTCTGCCACCTTCATCGCTCTCGTCTTTACCTGACGGGTATCGGCTGATCTACAGCTGCTCGAGACGAACCTTCACGTTAGATGGCGGTACGATCACTCGCTTTTTATGGGGAATATCGGGGACTGGCTCAACCGTCCACTTCCAGCCGAGGTGGCCGTTTTTGTCAGAGGTCCAAGCTGCGCCACCGCGTTTCCAAATCTCCATTCGCCAATAATCGCTGTTGGCCGGAATTGCGAAAACAAATGTAACCGCAGCCGCCATGATTACTCCGCACAGATTTCCAATAAGGAATGTGCGTATCAGTTTGTATCCCTTCATTTCCCTTGCCTCTATAATCGAAGCTCGGCGTCATGCCGATTGTTTATTTGGCCGCGATTAATCTGAAGCGCTAAGCTTAATTCAATTTAAGAGCGCCGTCTCTGGAAAATTCCAACAGGGTGTTTTTGTTTTAGGGGGCCTTTCGGCAAACATCGAACTTCGAAAGTTTTCGCGAGCGAGCTCCGAAAGTCTTCGCCCATCACTTGCCATGGCGGCAGGCTTTGGGCGATCCGAGCGTACGCGTCAACTCCGAAAGCTTTCGCGAGCAGGCATCCAACTTCGAATTCCGAGAGTCGCTCGAGATCCATTTGCGCTCTTCGGTCACGTCGCTAGTGTCGATGCGTGAGCCTGGCTGAGATCAAAGATGCTGTTGAAACGCTCTCACCTCGCGAATTGGCAGAGCTTGCCTCATTCATCCGCGAGCGCGAGAACGCTGCGTGGGATCGGCAAATCGACGCGGATTTTGCTGAAGATGGGCGGCTGCGGCCACTTCTCGAGGAAGTGCGCGAGAACATTCGCACTGGCAGGCTTGAGGAACCGCCGTGACCGGCAAGGCGGACCGGCGCTTCTGGAAATGCTTCGAAAAGCTCCCGCCGCCTGTGCAGAAACTGGCACGCGAAAAGTACGCACTCTGGAAACGTGACCCCTATAATTCTTCACTGCACTTCGAGGTACGCCGTAACGGTATCTGTGTAGTTCGCATCGGAGATCATTACCGCGCGCTCGGCCTGCGGGAAGGCGATATCATCGCCTGGTTTTGGATCGGCACCCATGAGGACTATAACCGTTTTCATTTCTGAATCCGGAGTAAGTTGCGTACAACTGCGTCGAATCGTTTTCTCATCAACAAGAAATGATTCCGCGTCCAAGCCAGCGGTGTATCGTTCTATCTTGCTGATCGAAGTCCGAATATCGTCGAGCAGAGCGCTCGGCTCACGTTTAGACATCGATTAATTCTGGTTCAATCTGTTTCCAAAGCAGTGGTTTGATTGCCCGCCGCGAAACGAGATCTATTTTGTGTCCAGTTAATTCTTCTAATTTGTCTGCGAGTGTGACAAAATCGAGGCCTATGGAGGGTTCCACATCCGCCAAGATGTCAATGTCACTTCCGGCCGAAGCTTCACCCCGGGCCACTGACCCAAACAGCGCCAGCCGACGCAGCGGAAACTGGCGTTTCAGAGCCGGCAAGCCAGCACGCAACCGCGCCAAAATCTTCTCACGCTCTGAATCCATTCGGCCATCTTAGTTGATCGTGCTGCTTCTTTCCAGTCGCTCTTCATGCTACACGCCTATCAAGCCAGCCGGTCTACTTGGTAGGATAAGAAGTGAGATGCAATTAATGAGAGTGTCGATTGCGGTTTGTGAATTGGTTCACGGAGAATCGATCTAAAATTTTTCGCAAGGGCCACGGCGCGCCCTCGCCACGGCGAGCAGTCTTTGGTCGCGCCCTACTAGCTTAGCGCACGCGCGGTTACCTCAGGGTTTTCGAATCATACGATGAATAAACCGCGAAGCAGTGAAGTCGAATCCCCTGATTTCTCATTCTTATGAAAAAAATTCTGTTTGCATTAGCTATGCTTGTTTTTGGTGCGTCTGCTCTTCAGCAGGCGAGAGCCGATGTGTCGATTGATTTCTTTTACGATAATCTCTCCGGCGGAAACTGGATTGACGTTGAAGGTTACGGATACGGCTGGCAGCCCGACCTAGCCGTAAACGATCAGAACTGGCGCCCGTACGCGGACGGCTACTGGGCTTACACGGACGACGGATGGACATGGGTCTCTTACGAGGATTTCGGCTGGGCCACTTATCATTATGGCCGCTGGGCGAATCTTACTGATTATGGCTGGGTCTGGTTTCCCGGAGAGGATCTGGACTGGGGTCCCGCATGGGTCTCGTGGCGGACCGGCGGCGATTATGTCGGCTGGGCGCCTTTGCCTCCGCGCGGTCCGGGCGTCGTTTACGAAGGAAGACCTATTGGTCCTCAGGTGGACATCGAGTTCGATATCGGTCCGGAATATTACAATTTCTGCGAAGTCCGCTACATCGGTGAACCGGTCTTGCGCAGTTACATCGCTCCGCGAGTGCAGAATGTTACCTATATTAACAACACGGTGAACGTCACGAACATCTCCGTTCAAAATAATGTGGTCTACAATTATGGGCCGAATTACGAGGTGCTAAGCGCGCACTCGAACCGGCCGATTCAACGGCTTAGCATCGACCGTCAGTCGGCGGCTAATCTTTCTGCAGCCGCCAAATCCGGCGCGCTCACCAAAGTGCAGGGGAACAAACTGGTGGTGGCCGCTCCGGCAAAGCTCGCCAAGGCACTTCCTAATGCTAAGCCTCCGACTGTTAAGACCAGAGTTGCGCAGCCGAAGATTAACCGCGGCTGGGCCGGAGTTCAAAACGAAGCGCAGCTAAAACAGAAAATTAAGACTGAAAATCCGAAGAACGTTCCGCCGCCCACGGCAGCTGCAGCACGTCCGCCCGGTGGCCCGTCACCCGCAGTTGGAGCGAGTCCAGCGTCGCCTGGCGCGGGTGCGCCGCCAGTTTCGCCGGGTCTAAGAGGCAAACCCAGTCGCGTGCCACCGGCTGCAACGGGAGCACCGGTGAGATCTCCGGCAGTTGGCTCACCTTCACCATTTGAACGAGGCAAGCCTGGCGGCCGACCGTCGCCCGGAGTGAAACCGACAGCAGCTGGGCCACCGCGGGGCGTCTTCCCTTCACCGTTTGAGCGAGGTCGAGGCAGACCTGGCGGCCCGCCTCAACCCGGGGCCACAACCAGCCCGGCTGGAGGGGCATCGCGCGAAGCGGTTTCGCCAAGTTTCCGAGCTTCACCGCCCCCGCCGGAACATGGCCAGCCATCAAGAGGCATGCGTCAAGGCGCAACTCCAGGCGCGGGGCAGCCTGGCGGGCCTCCGAACATCCCAGAGCGAGGCCGTGGTAGAGCGCCCGAGATTCAGCGCGGCGGAACAACAACGCCTCCAGCTGGCCCGGGTGCTCCAGAGCGTCGCGGCGGCACAGAGCGAGGACAGCCTGGCTACGGCCAGCCTGGCGTGCCTCCTACGGGCGCTGGTCCAGGTGAACCGCGAGGCGGAAAAGAACGCGGACAACCCGGAGTCAATAGACCTCCGACCACACCGCCTGCCGGCACAGGTCCGGGCGAAGCGCGAGGTGCAAAAGAGAGAGGGCAAGGTACCTATGGTCAACCTGGCGGCCAGCCAAGGGGTGGAGCACCTGCTCCAGCTGAGCGCGGGCAAGCGCAGCCGGAGCGCGGAAAGAAAAAGGGCGAGGGGACGCCGCCGCCACGAGGACCACAATAACTTCTTGTTAAATTATCTCAGCGGCCCCGGAACGAAAGTCCGGGGCCGTTTTGTTTTAAACACGTCTTTTTGTAGGGCGTCTGTGTCAGACGCCAACACGTGATTTACTCGTCGTCAGCAAAGCCATTTTGATATAGCCACTGTTTCCAGTTCGCGACCAAACGCGCCTGAACTGGATTCTCTCGAATGTAATTCCACTTTTCGTGAACTGATTCTGAAGTTCGAAGGAGGCGGTCAAAGCCTCCCAGCTGCCATCGCCATTTTTCGCGCGAACCATATGATTCATTGAACCAGCGCTTGAACCATTTTAGAAAAGCAGCAACGCTAAACTCGCGATCGAGCGGCGCGGTAAGCAAGTGAATGTGATCGGGCATGGCAATTATGCAATACGTGTTCCACTGATCTAAGCGGTCCAACGTCTCGCACACCGCTTTCCAGGCTGCGTCGTTTGCAAGCGCTTTGCACCGAGGCGTGACGCAAATGGTGATAAAGTAGATCACCTTGCATTCCCAATTTAGCATTACCGGAATGCGCGGCGGCCGAGCCATAAAACATAGATTGTAGGGCGTCTGTGTCAGACGCCAGCCGAATTTGCGATTAGAAAATCTCGGCGTTTGGCACAAACGCCCTACAAATCTTGTTTGTCGCGTCGTCCCTATCTACAACAGCTCTGCAATTTGCACCGCGTTCAGTGCTGCGCCTTTGAGCAATTGATCACCTGATACCCAAAACGAGAGTCCGTTTTCAAACGCGCAATCAAGTCGCACTCGACCCACTTGGCAATTATCCTTTCCCGCCACGCTGAGCGGCATCGGATAACGATTGCTCTGCGGTTCGTCCACGAGTTCCAAGCCTGGCGCTTTGGCCAAAACTTCGCGCGCCTGCTCGACTGAGATCACGCGTTCAAATTCGGCGCTCACAGCTACCGAATGTGCTCGATAAACCGGGACGCGGACGCAAGTGGCCGAGATCCGAAGTTCCGGCAAATGCATAATTTTTTGCGCTTCACCTTGCATTTTAGCTTCTTCCTTCGTGTAACCACTTTCAAGAAATGCATCGATATGCGGCAGAAGATTGAACGCGATCGGATGCGGATAAAGTTCCGGCGATGGCTGTAGATCTTTCCCTGCCACCTGACGCTTCAATTCTTCAATGCCGCGGGCACCACTTCCGGAGACGGCCTGGAAACTAGTCGCGAACACGCGGCGCACATCAAAGACGCAATGCAGTGGATAAAGCGCCATCAGCATGACAGTCGTTGTGCAATTGGGGTTCGCGATCACTCCGCGATTTTGCCTGACGTCGTCGGCGTTGATCTCCGGAATCACAAGCGGCACACGCGGATCCATCCGAAAGGCCGACGATTTATCTATCGCAATCGCGTCCGACTGGCACGCCATCGGAACATAATTTCGGGAAACGTCGCCGCCCGCACTGAAAAAGGCGATATCGATTTTGTCGAACGATCGATCATCAAGTTCTTGCACGGAGATCGGTTCTTCGCGAAAACGAACGGATTTTCCCGCAGAGCGCTTTGAGCCAATCAGACGCAGGCTGGCCACAGGAAAATTTCGCCGTTCGAGAACGCGCAACAATTCCGTGCCCGCGGCGCCCGTCGCGCCTACGACAGCGATGTGGTAGCCTTTCATTTACACGCGGATTTTATCGCTGCGTTCAAGTTATGCAAAGCAACAAGGAACGACCTGTCGAGCAAGCGGTGGCGACAGTGAGAATTCACTGCGCTCTAACGAAAGGCGATTCGGCATCAAATTTGTGATAGCGAATTGTCCGAGCGGAACGACTGAAATGAAAGAAATACATGTGTCCATTCGAGATCAGCTGCTCACCCTCAAGGATGATGAGACAGAAGTCCGCACCTATCCAGTGTCCACTTCGCGATTCGGTATTGGAACAGAACAGGGGAGTTTAAAAACTCCGATCGGTCGCTTTCGCGTAGCGGAGAAGATCGGCGGCGAGATGCCGGCTGGGACAATTTTTCGAAGCCGTGTGGCGCTCAAGCCCGGCGATCCGCTTCCTCCGACCGAGGACCTGGTGATGTCGCGTATTTTATGGCTCGACGGATTGGACGAACACAATGCCAACACGCGCGAGCGCTTCATTTACATCCATGGCACCAAACATGAGACCGAAATTGGCAGCCCGGCGAGCTGCGGTTGCATTCGAATGCGCAACGCCGATGTCGTCGAGCTATTCGATCTCGTGGATCGCGACACGCCGGTAATCATTGAAGAGTAGGCTGATAGCGGCGCGCCGTCTGCGGCTCTTATACATCCAAAAAGGATGAGAAAAACGTTGCTTCCCTGTAGTTCCCTGCCTAAACAGACCGGAGCAACCTGCTGCGAAAGGAGGCGAAATAGATTGAAATTTTTAAAAGTGATCATGATTGTG
>Ga0209265_1000033_pt1 | contig 29763 bp, 29 predicted proteins | sample GraSoiAngelo_103_FD_185872 | JGI IMG/M metagenome (GOLD analysis project Ga0209265, IMG submission 185872) | Grasslands soil microbial communities from the Angelo Coastal Reserve, California, USA - 14_0903_05_20cm (SPAdes) (version 2) | ecosystem: Environmental > Terrestrial > Soil > Grasslands ...
ATTCTCATCTTTGGGCCGATACCTTTGATCGCAAACTGACTGACATCTTTTCAGTGGAGAGTGAGGTGGCCAAAGCCATCGCCGAGCAGTTGCGAGCGAAACTCACCGGTCAGGAAGAGCAAGTCATCGCCGCCAAACCGACAGACAACCCTGAGGCTTACGATGCTTACCTGCGCGGGTTGGCTTATAACCTGAAAACCACCAACACAACCGCCAACTCCCTAGGCGCACAGAAATATCTGAAAGAAGCAGTAAGATTAGCTCCGAAGTTTGCCCTTGCCTGGGCGCTGCTGTCATACGTAGACGCGCGCGGCTACCTCAACCAGGCTCTTCAACCAACAGTCGCGCTGCGTGAAGAAGCGCGGCAGGCAGCCGAAACCGCGCTGGGCCTTCAGCCCAAACTCGGCGAAGCCGTGTTGGCCAAGGGATATTACTACTACGCCTGCTTAAAGGATTACGACACCGCGGTGCGTTATTTCGAGGAAGCACGTCAGTTCCTGCCCAACAGCAGCCGGATTCCTGAACAGCTAGCCTATGTCACGCGGCGAAGAGGCCAGTGGGACCAGAGCGAGAATTACTTCAACGAAGCCGAGCGGCTCGACCCGCGCAACATTTCGCTGCTCACCCAGCATGCGCTTTCCTATATCTGGCTTCGTCGTTTCCCCGAAGCACTGCGGAAACTTGATCAGGTTCTTAATATCACACCGGACGACGTAGATGCCCTGGTGCTAAAGGCGGGCATCGCACAAGCTGAGGGCGATCTGCAGCGCGGCGCGGCGATCCTGGCTCCGCTGCATCCGAATGCCGACGACGCCCAGGCCTTGGAAACACAAGTTTACCAAGCGATCCTGGAGCGCCGTTCTGGATCAATGATTCCTCAGTTAAAGGAAATATTGGCCAACCCCAATCAAGCATTGGGTTATTACAACGGCGAACTGCGCTTTTGGTTAGGCTGGGCGCAGGAAGTTGCCGGCGACCATGCCTCCGCCCAGGAAAGTTGGCGTCAGGCGCGCAGCGAACTGGAACGCTTCCTCAAGGAACAGCCGGAAAACTATCTCCTCATTGGGGATCTTGCGCTGACCAATATGGGCCTCGGTGACAAGGCCGCTGCGTTGGCTCTAACTGAACGGGCCATGGCGGTGCTTCCGATCGAGAAAGATGCTGTAGATGGCCCCGCTCCGATTGAGATCCTTGCCCGGGTAGCAGCAGGAATGGGGGAACCCGACCGTGCCATTGCCGCTTTACAGAAACTGCTCTCGACACCGTATGAAGGCCTACTGGCTTTCAACATGCCGCTTACTCCAGCGCTACTACGTCTCGATCCGATGTTCAATCCGCTTCGGAACGATCCGCGCTTCCAGAAACTCGCATCGAGCGCGCCGAAATAGAAAGGATTTGTTTCGTTTGTCGTCTGGGGCCGGACTCGCGCCCGCTTAACTACCAGCAATAAAGCAGGCTGTTACCGATGTGGCGCGGAGATACTTTGTAGGGGGAACAATGAGTTCCCCGCAGAGGCATTAATTGTTAGCGGTAGAAAAGCAGCCGTATAGCGAATTGGCGAGGTCTCCGCAGGAGTGTTTGTCCGCTGTGTCTATGGGAAGTTCACTTTATTGCACAATGGAAAATCCAGCCGGTGTACAAGAATTTGTGCAAGAATGACGAAAATTCTGGTCCATTCGCCTTCAGTCCAACGGCGCCCGATTCACCACAGGAATTGGCTGATCGCGACAAGTGACTTTGAATCACTTCTTTGAAGAGAATTGTCGCCTATTGCGACCTAATCGAGGCGACGATCTGCCCCAGTTGGACTCGTTACAAACCGACCATAATGTTACGAGCAACGGAAATCCGTCCTAGGCAGCGGCGCAGAAAATCCGCTTAGCTCGAGCCTCGAAATGTAAAGAGTCGCTTCGCTCCATGCACACAGTTCGGTTATTCTGTGACCGATAGCGCAGATAAGTAGGGCAGCTGATTTGTAATTCAAAGAGAAGGACTTGCGCAGTTTTTCGCAGTATTGCACAGCGTGTTTTTCAGAGGTGGACAATAGCCGAGCGTTATTTTCGTGGCGTTTCGCCGAATTGCGTAGTTTTGCAGCAAAAAATTCGCCGACCGTAGAAAGCACTGTGAAACAATCGAGCCTCGCGCGCGCGCGTGGAACTGTCGCAAGCCAAGTACTGGCCCGCTCGGCTCGGTCTTTCGTTTGTCGCGGAGTCTCCGCGCTGCTGCATGAGTGCAAAAATACCTGCCGCGTGGTGCCGATTCCCTCGCCGTCTTTGCGGCTCCTAAACGCATAGGACTAAAGTCCCATTTACAGCTGTCGGGAGTGCTGGTAAATGATCTTCGATTACGTCATCCGATGTCTCAACGCACTTTCGGCCGGTTCTGAAAAGCCGGTTTGGGGCGCTTAACCTTCGCTGAGGCACCCCTTAGCGCGATCTCCACATTCAACTGGAGCCCCGAGTCGACCAAAGCGAGGCGGCTATTTGAAACGCCTCGTGAGGGTGATTCCTCGTTCCGCGCGGATTTGGAGCAGTCAATCTCAAATGAATGGGCGCGGGAGAAGATCGAGACGCCACGATGACCGCGTTCCCTTCCGCCGATCCTGCGCTGCTGCCGCGTGAATGGCCAAGGCACAGGGTCCGCATCACGAAACCATTCTACATGGGGCAATATGAGGTGACGCTCGGTCAGTTCATGACATTTCTTCGCGAGGCGAACTACAAGATCGATGCGGAGCGGTATGGCAAGCCGATGACGGGATACGGCCAGAACGGCGAGATTATCGAATCGACAACGTTTCGCCCGTGGGCGCCGGGCTGGGAGGTAGAGCCGGATCATCCGGTGGGGTACGTCTCGTGGAACGATGCCGTCGCGTTCTGCGTTTGGTTGAGTCGAAAAGAAGGTAAGAAATACCGGCTACCCACCGAGGCCGAGTGGGAGTACGCCTGTCGCGCCGGCACAAACACGAGGTATTACTGCGGGAACGATCCGGAGAAGCTCGTTGGTTTTGCCAATGTTGCAGATGCGGATCGGGCGGCGGAATTCCCGGGGAAAAAGGCTGACGTGTTCGACAAGTCCGGGAAGAAGACGGGAAAGCAGATGCCGCATCCTTTCCTGTCGGGGCATGACGGCTACGCGTGGACAGCGCCTGTTGGCCGCTTTCGACCGAACAGCTTTGGTCTTTACGATATGCACGGCAACTCCTGGGAATGGTGCTCCGATTGGTTCGGCGAAGACTATTACAGCAAATCACCGGCGGAGAATCCTCGGGGACCGTCCACAGGCACTTCGCGCGTCTCTCGTGGAGGTGCATTCGATAACTCTGCCTTTACGGTGCGGTGTGCGCGCCGCGACGGCGGCACGCCGGAGTCGCGTGATTGCCATGACGGTTTCCGCGTCGTGCGTGAGGAATAGCCGGAGACATTACGTAACATTGCGGCGCAGATTTGAGGTTGAGGCTTCAGCCGGGGACCGGAGGCTGGAAGTAGTTAGTCTCCAATTATCTTGACCAGCACTCGTTTGCGCCGGCGGCCGTCAAATTCGCCGTAGAAAATTTGTTCCCACGGGCCGAAATCCAGTTTGCCTTTGGTAATCGCTACGACGACTTCCCGGCCCATGATCTGACGCTTGAGATGAGCATCAGCGTTGTCTTCGCCGGTTCGGTTATGCCGATAGGCAGAGGGCGGAGAGTGCGGCGCTAATTTTTCCAACCACATCTCGTAATCGTGATGGAGCCCTGGCTCGTCATCATTGATGAACACCGAGGCGGTGATATGCATGGCGTTGACCAAACAAAGCCCCTCAATTACGCCGCTGCGATGAACGAGTTTCTCGATCTTCGGTGTGATGTTGATGAGCCCGCGTCGATCCGGCACTTCGAACCAGAGATGTTCAGTGAGCGATTTCACATCAGAGCAATTGATAGATGAAAGTTAATAGTTGAGAGAAGGTCCAGTACAACAGAAGGAAACAAAGATAACGAAGTTGATTTAATCTTTCTTTACTTCGTTACGTTTTGTTGAGCCACGCGCGACGCTAGATTGCGTTTCGATTCTCACCTTAAAGAGGGAATTGGGATTGACTCTGGCGTGGCACTGCAAAATCCCACGCACGCGCACGGACGCGACTTGATCGTCATCGATAAATTGGGTTAAACCATCAATTCGATTCTTTATAACATGAGATAAACCAACCATGCATCCAACTACCTACAAAGCGAAAGCGTATTCCGCTATCAGTGAAACATCGCCGCTGGCGTCCACGAAGATCAACCGTCGTGAACCAACCGACCGCGACGTGCAGATCGAAATCCTGTTCTGCGGCATCTGCCACTCCGATCTGCATTCCGTCCGGAACGAGTGGAGCGAGTTCATGCCGACCAACTATCCGATCGTGCCCGGCCATGAGATCGTGGGACGTGTGACGAAAGTCGGCTCGGCAGTTACGAAGTACAAAGCCGGCGACCTCGTCGCGGTCGGCTGCATGGTCGATTCAGATCGTACCTGTCCGCATTGCAAAGCTGGTCTCGAGCAGTTCTGCCCGAACATGGTTCTCACCTTTAATTCCCCGGACAAGCACCTCGGAGGCGTGACCTATGGCGGCTACTCAGAAAGCATCGTGGTCGATGAACATTTCGTTCTGCGCCTCCCCTCCAATCTCAATCCCGCCGGAGCCGCGCCGCTGCTCTGCGCTGGAATCACGACCTACTCCCCCATGCATCACTGGGGCGTTGGCAAAGGCCAGAAAGTTGGAGTGGTCGGCCTCGGCGGACTCGGCCACATGGCCGTAAAATTTGCTCATGCGCTCGGAGCACATGTCATCGTCTTCAGTACCTCGCCTAACAAAAAGGAAGATGCGCTCCGCCTCGGCGCGGACGAAGTCGTTCTCTCGCGTAACGCCGACGAAATGCAGAAGCACGCTGGCAGCTTCGATTTCATCCTCGACGCCGTCTCAGCAGATCACGACATCAACGCCTATATCAATTTACTCGGCGTCGACGGTAATCTTACACTTGTCGGCGCTCCGGCGGAGCCTTTGCGCGTTCCTGCATTCGGTCTCATCCCCCGGCGACGCAGTCTCTCCGGCTCCATGATTGGCGGCATCGCCGAAACGCAAGAGATGCTCGACTTTTGCGGCAAGCATAACATTAGCGCCGATGTCGAAGTTATCCCGATCCAGAAAGTCAACGAAGCTTACGAGAGATTGCTGAAGTCCGATGTGAAGTACCGTTTCTCCATCGACATGGCGTCTCTTAAGTCAGAGTGACCAGAAAAGTTGAGAGTTGAGAGCTGATTCGCTGCTTTCAGAGTCCAAAAAATGAAAAAACGCAAACTTGGAAAAACTAACCTGGAAGTCTCGGCTATCGGGCTGGGGTGTATGGGAATGACCTTTGCGTACGGTCCGCCTGGCGACAAACAGGAGATGATCTCACTGATTCGATCGGCCGTTGAACGCGGCGTCACATTTTTCGATACCGCCGAAGTTTATGGTCCGTACACGAACGAAGAACTCGTTGGCGAAGCGCTCGCTCCGTTTCGCAAGCAAGTGGTGATAGCCACCAAGTTCGGTTTCAAAGCCGCTTCCAAAATCGAATCGAGGTGGAGCGATTTGGATAGCCGCCCGGAACGCATCAAACAAGTTGCTGAAGCCTCGCTCAAGCGACTCCGGACCGATATGATCGATCTGTTTTATCAACACCGTGTTGATCCCAACGTGCCAATAGAAGATGTGGCAGGAGCTGTGAAGGAGCTCATTGGGGAGGGAAAGGTGAAGCACTTCGGCCTTTCTGAGCCAGGAGTGCAAACGATCCGTCGCGCACACGCAGTGCAGCCCGTCACTGCAGTTCAGAGTGAATATTCGTTGTGGTTCCGAGATCCTGAGAAGGAACTGCTGCCGGCGCTAGAGGAACTCGCGATCGGTTTTGTCCCGTACAGCCCACTTGGCAGAGGCTTCCTCACGGGAAAGATGACCGAAAATACGACATTCGACAGTTCAGACTTTCGCAACATGCTTCCGCGTTTTACGCCGGAAGCTCGAAAAGCAAATCAGGCGTTGGTTGATATGCTTGGCGAGATCGCAAAACGGAAAAGAGCAACGCCTGCTCAGATCGCGCTTGCCTGGTTGCTTGCGCAGAAGCCGTGGATCGTTCCAATTCCAGGCACGACGAAACTGAAGCGGCTGGAGGAGAATATCGGAGCAGCAGCAATCGAGCTTTCGCAAGACGATCTTCATGAGATCGAAAGCGCCGCGTCAGAGATCAACGTGCAAGGAGATCGATACCCCGAAAAGCTTGAGCAAATGACCGGCCGGTGAGTCGGAGCCGGAGTGGCGTCTGTAATGGGTGACGGGTACTGAGAGTGACGATTTTATCACAGAGGACACACAACTCGCGCGAACAAAACCAAATTAACTCTGGGCGCTCCCGGGTTCCGCGCGATGAACCTTAAGGTCGTGAAGACGCCCGAGCGAACGACCGCTGCAACGTTTCCCCGCTATGCCGCTGGCGAAGTTCTGGCGGATAGCGCTTCCTTGCGATGGAAGGGGCTTTTCGTGAGGCGCTACCGATTTCCGCGTGTGGTGGATCGCTTCCTCGTGCCAGCCACGCCTGAACCGTTGATCTCCTGCAGCCTCGCAGGCTCGGCCGAGTTCCGGGAGCGCGAGATCAGCGGGGCTTGGCTGACGCGTCAGATCGGACGCGGCCACATTTTTGTCACCCGCTCAAGGACGCCTTACGAAGTATCCCACACTACGCCTGTGGGCGAGCAACTCGAGATTGTCCAAGTCCACATCGCCGTGGATCAGTTCCTTGCGGCTTTGGAGGCGGTGCATCCAGGTAAAAGCGACAAGGTGGAGGTGATCGATTTTTCTGGACGCGATGATGCCCTCGCGGATCTGTGCTTTGCGTGTGCCGAAATGCTCTCCGCGCGGACGCCGGGTAAGTGCGGACGCATTGCGGACCTGACGCGTCTATTCGCTACCTATCTCGCTGAGAAATACGTCGCCGCCGCTGCGGAGAAGCCCGATTTCTACAGCGGACTGCCAATTTGGCGGCTACGCAAAGTGGAGGACTACGTGCGCGAGAATCTCGCGGAGGAGATTTCGGTGGAGCGGTTGGCCGAGCTGGTGGAACTGAGTCCCTTCCATTTTTCCCGTGTGTTCAAGCAGGCCACGGGGATGACGCCGCTGCAATTCGTCACCCGAGAGCGGATCACCTATGCTCAACAGCTCATTCGCGAAACCTCCCGCAGCCTGATCGAAATCGCGCTGGAGGTCGGCTACACGAGCCCGAGTTCTTTCACGAAGGTCTTTCGGCGCGTGACCGGTGTGACACCGATGGAGTTCCGGAAAACGCTCTAGCTTATCTAAAGGGGCACTGGCGGCTCCAATTACTTTCCCGCAAGAACGAACAAGCGTGAGCAGGATCGGGCGAGAAGGGCACCGTAGAATGTCGGATACTGCTGTCGTGCCTGAAACTGCTCGGGCGTAGCTAAACGACAACATGAAAGCACGCATATGAAGAATAACCCAGTGAGAAAGCTCATTATGATACCAGCACTTCTGATCAGCTCGTTCTCTGCAATGGCTGCAGATATGTCCCATGGGGCGGACAACTTTTACAAAAGTCACAAGGTAACTGCGCAAAAGGTTACCTTTAGGAATCAATACAACATGACTGTTGCGGGCAATCTTTTCATTCCCAAAAATCTAAATCAGAGCGTAAAGAATCCCGCGATCGTTGTCGGCCATCCGATGGGGGCAGTGAAGGAGCAGAGTGCGAATCTGTATGCCCAAAAATTGGCTGACCAGGGATTTGTCACCTTGTCCTTGGACTTGTCTTTCTGGGGAGAGAGCGAGGGGCAGCCGCGCAATGCTGTTTTGCCGGATGTTTATGCGGAGGATTTCATTGCTGGGGTGGATTTCCTGGGCACCAGACCGTTTGTCGACAGGAGTCGGATTGGTGTTCTTGGGATCTGCGGCAGCGGGAGCTTTGTCATCAGTGCGGCCAAGATTGATCCGCGAATGAGAGCCATCGCGACGGTCAGCATGTATGATATGGGCGCTGCGAACCGCAATGGGCTCAAGCATTCCCTGACCCTCGAACAGAGAAAGAAGATCATCGAAGAGGCGGCGGAGCAGCGCAATGTAGAGTTCACTAGCGGTGAAACTAGATACACCAGCGGAACGGTCCATGAACTGAATGAAAACTCCAGCGCCATTGAGCGTGAGTTTTATGACTTCTACCGCACTCCGAGAGGTGAATTCACACCCAAGGGCAGCTCGCCGAAGCTCACCACGCATCCGACGCTCAGCAGTAACATCAAGTTCATGAATTTCTATCCGTTCTCAGACATAGAGACGATTTCTCCGCGTCCTATGCTGTTCATCACGGGTGAGACCGCTCATTCCAGAGAATTCAGTGAAGAGGCATACAGGCTTGCTGGTGAGCCTAAGGAACTGGTCATCGTTCCCAACGCAGGCCATGTTGACCTCTACGACCGGGTGGAACTTATCCCATTCGACAAGCTCACGTCCTTTTTCGCGGAGCATCTGAAAGGCGATGACAAATAAGGATAACGACTTCGCAGGTAAAGTAGCCTTTGTAACCGGAGCAGCGAACGGCATCGGCCGCGCAGCCGCCCTGGCGTTTGCGCGCGAGGGCGCCAATGTGGTGGCTGCCGATATTGCCGAGCAGGGCAATCGAGAAACCGCGAGCCTGATCGAGCAACAAGGCGGCCGTGCACTCGCGGTGAAGTGCAACGTTACACAAACCGACGATGTGAAGGCCGCCTTGGAAAAGACCGTCGCAGCGTTCGGGCGGCTGGACTTCGCCTTCAACAACGCCGGCATCGAGCCGAGAAAGCCGGCCCCGACTGCGGACTACGACGAGGAGGAGTGGAACCGGATCATCGACATCGATCTTCGCGGCGTCTTCCTGTGCATGAAACACGAGATCCCGCTGATGCTCAAGCAGGGAGGTGGCGCGATCGTCAACACCTCCTCAGGAGCAGGGATCATCGGCATCAAGGGCAGCCCGGCGTACACCGCCGCGAAACACGGCGTGATCGGCCTCACTAAATCGGCGGCCCTCGACTATGCGGCATCGAACATCCACATCAACGCCGTTTGTCCCGGTTACATCGACACTCCGATGATGGATCGCTTCACCGGAGGCACGCCAGAGGGGCGCGCGAAAGTGATCTCGGAGGAGCCAATCGGAAGGATGGGCAAGCCAGAGGAAATCGCCGCGACCGTAGTCTGGCTCTGTTCCGATGCGGCTGCTTTCGTCATCGGGCATGCCATGGTCGTCGATGGCGGCCAGACGGTGGTCTGAAGCGCGGCCAGATCAAACTACAAGCAAATGAAACGAGTCAGCTATCACAGCGATCCATGATAAACCGAAAGCTAGTGCTGATTGGGATGCTAGGAGTGGCCGCAGCCGCATCCATTGCGCTTGGCTGTGCCGTCGCTGGCGGCGCTGAGGGTTCTGGATCCACCATAGCAACACCAACCGAGAAGACGAGCACGATGAACATACAAATCAAAGTCGGCAACAAGAGGTTTACTGCCACACTCGAAGACAATGCCACCGCCAAGGCTTTCAAAGCCCTATTACCTATGACCACCCAGATGACTGAGCTAAACGGAAACGAGAAATATTTCGGCTTATCAGTTATCCTGCCGACAAACGCATCGAACCCCGGAACAATCCAGACCGGCGATTTGATGGTTTACGGTCAAAATACGCTGGTGCTTTTCTATAAGAGCTTTTCCACATCCTACAGCTACACACGGCTCGGACACATCAACGATACCGCTTGGCTCGCCGCGGCGGTTGGTTCCGGAGACGTAACGGTCACCTACGAATTGCAGGAAAAACCGAAAGGGAACTGATTATGAAAGCAACGAACATGTATCGCGCCGGCGACGTCAGAAGTCAGAGTTAAAGAACTTCAAAGTCGGTCAATTTTGTGAATTCTGTTTAAGGATTTTCACGACTTTCTCGATGGTATTCCAATTGCGCGTGGTGGCTGGCACGCCGAGGAGCTTCTCAATCTTGCCGAGGTAACTGATCGCTTTCATCTGTCGACGATAGAGACCCACGACGAATCTGTCTTGGATCGCGATTATTTTCAGCAGCCAGTCGTCGCTCGAGGGAAGACTAAGAGGAAGAGCAGGCGGCGCGGGGAGTCGTTTGGCCAGCACGTTCACGAATCGGGCTATCTTCTCGTCCGAGGGTTGTCGTGCGAATGGATTTTTTAATGTGAGCTTAATGACGTCGCGTGCGGGACAAATCATGATCTCGCATTTGAATGGCAACTTTCGAGCGAACGCAGCGCGTAGAGTCGATTCACTCACATCTTCGCGCACCACGAACGTGCCCACCGCGCCGATATTCACGACACCAAACTTCGCCAGTTGCTTGGCGATGGCAGCCGGTTGACATCGATTCGCCCGACCGACGTTCACCGCACGAAGAAATACCACCCAGTGCATGCGAGCCATCTATTATAGGAGCAAGAAGCGTGGAGCAAGAAGCGAGGACTCTAAAGCAAGTTGAGCGTTGATAGTTGGGAGTTAGACACAGGCACGTTCGATGCCAATCGATCCGGCGGTACGGTGCCGGCATTTACTGTGCGCGTAGGGCGATAATGGGGTCGACCTTCGTTGCGCGCAGTGCCGGAAGGTAGCTGGCGAGGATTGCGACGGCGAGCAACACCAGCGAGATGACGAAAAAAGTGACTGGATCTGTCGCACTGATACCGAACAGCAAACTTTGTAGTACTCGCGTCAGAAGAAATGCTGCCGCCAACCCAAGCATCATACCTATGCTCACTAGTTTGAGTCCTTGGTTGACTATCATTTTCAATACGTCGGTCCGTCGTGCACCGAGCGCCATGCGAATGCCTATCTCGTGAATGCGTTGCGCGACTGAGTAACTCATCACCCCGTAAATTCCCACGGCCGCGAGAATCAATGCCAAAGCGGCAAAGATACCTAACAAGAGCATGCTGAACCGCTGCCTGGCGATCGCCTCTGACACGATATGGTCCATCGTGTCGACGTTAGCGACCGGTTGATCCTTGTCCACGGCCCATATCGCATCGCGAATTGAGGTGGCGAGGCTCATCGGTTCAACGCTTGTCCGCACAATCAGTGCATTCGCTGCCAAGTCCTTCAGCTGCCGATAAGCGAAATACATTTGCATCTTGGGCTGCGCAATGAAATCGTTTTGCCGGACATCTTTTACAACGCCAATCACCTCTCGCCAGGGTACGTCCGAAGTCGTCGCACCAGGCTTCAGACGTTTGCCAATGGGGTCCTTTCCCGGCCAGTAGTGCTGAGCGGTTTTCTCGCTAATCACCACCACGTTTTTGGAATCCGCCTTATCCTGATCGGTGAAGTCGCGGCCGCGAATCATTGGAATTCCCATTGTGCTGAAGTAGCCTGGCCCAATTGCGCGGTAGATTACATCGGGCCACTGGCCCGGCGGCGGATCGGGAATGCCTTCGACGGCAATACTCATCGAATCCCCGTTGTAAGTGAACGGCAAGTTGCCGGCGACAGCTACTGATTGCACGCCGGGCAGGACGCGAACGCGCCGCAACACTTCATCGAAAAACGCTGAGCGCCGTTCCCCATCCGGATACCTCAGCTCCGACAGGTCTACTTTCATAGTCAGGAGATGATCGGTGCGAAATCCGGGATCGAGATTTCGCAAGTGTAGAAAACTATTGATGAGCAATCCCGCGCCAATAAGAAGAATGAAGGAGACTGCGACTTCCGCGATAACTAACAGACCCCGAACTCGATTTCCTTTTCTGCTGGCCGCGGAATCGCGCCCCGCTTCTTTCAACGAATCGTTTAGATAGGAATGCGACGCGTGCATCGCTGGCGCGAGTCCGAATACAATTCCGGTCAACAGGGCGATCAACGCAGTAAACACGAGCACCTTTCCGTCAATGCTGATCGTCTGTGTCTGCGAAATGGTTGCAGGAATGAACGTCTTCAGCACGCGGATTCCTGCCAACGCAAGGAGCAAGCCGAAACCGCCGCCGAGCAACGCCAACAATACGCTTTCGGTTAGAAACTGACGCGTCAGGCGGGAACGGCTCGCGCCGAGCGCAAGTCGCAATGCAATTTCCTTTTCGCGCACCGCGGCGCGAGCCAACAGCAGATTGGCAACATTGGCGCATGCAATGAGAAGCACAAACCCGACGGCTCCAAGCAGGATGAGCAGCGCGGGCTTAATATCGCCGACCACTTCCTCGTGTAGTGGCGTCACGGTCGCGCCGATGCGCGTGTTGTACCGTGGATATTCCTTGGCAAGGCGGGCGGCAATCGTCTCCATCTCAGCTTGAGCCTGCTTAAGAGTGATGCCAGGCTTGATCCGCGCGATCACGTCGAGAAAATGATTACCGCGCTCCGTTGTTTCCTCATTGGTAAACGCGATTGGCACCCATACCTTGTCGTTCCAGTTGCCATAGGCGGGCAAGTGCACCGAGCGCGGCATGACGCCAATCACATTGTAGCTTTCCCCATTCAACGTAATGGCGCGTCCGATGACGTTGGAATCAGAACCGAAGCGGCGTTGCCAGAGTGAGTAGCTCAGAAGAACGACGTGTGTGCCAGGACGGTCGTCATCCGGCACAAATGCACGTCCCAGCAGTGCCGGAACGCCTAACAAGTCGAAGAGATTCGCCGAGACGCGGCGACCGTCGAGGCGCTCCGGTTCACCGACGCCGGTCAGGTTGAAGCTGCGCTCGGACATCGCTGCCATCCCAGTGAAGACGGTGTTCTGTTTCTGCCAGTCAACAAAGTTAGGCGGCGACGGAGTATTTTTCGGAAAACCAAGATGGGTGGCATTTTCCCACACCATCACCAGTTGTGCAGGGTTTTTGAAGGGGAGCGGCCGCAACAGGACAGCGTTGACGACGCTGAAGATCGCGCTGTTCGCGCCGATGCCGAGAGCGAGAGCGATGACAGCGATGATCGTGAAGCTGGGGTTTTTTAGGAGCGAGCGCAGGCCATAGCGCAAGTCTTGCCAGAGATCGGCAAATATATTGATCTTCCCTTCGGCTCCCAATGTGACGGGGTTTTGCGAAACGCGACGTTCCACGTGTTTCAGCTCGCGGCCTAACAAATCAGGCGCGTTGAGTTGTTCGAGGGCTTGTTGACGCGCTTCGTCTTCCGAGGCGCCGCAGCTGAGCGCCCTCTCGTATTCTTCTTCCAGATGCTGCGAGAGTTCTTCAACGATTTCCACCTCGCGTACGGGAGATAAACTGAGTTCCGCCAGGCGCGCTCTGATCTCGATCTTGAAATCAGGCATGTTGAATCCCTGTGATCAGGTTGATGGCTTCAACGAACTCACGCCAGCCGGCGCGTTGCTTCGACAGCACGTTCTTACCCGAGCTGGTCAGACGATAATAACGGCGGCGACGTTGGCCGGCCTTTTCAACCCAGCGACCGCGAATCCAGTTCCGTTTCTCAAGTCGATAAAGCAAAGGATACAGGGAAGCGACATTAAATCGGATCGCGCCGCGTGAACGCAGCTCGATTAGCTGCGCAATCTCATATCCGTGCCTGGGCCGACTTTCGAGCAGGGCTAAAATCATCAATTCGGCGCTGCCCTTTTTTAGTTCGCGATCGGGAACTGGCGATGCCATATATTGCAAAGCCATATATGTCGTAACAACGACTGTCAATTGGAATCTCACGCAGCGCGTCAAACATTCTACTGGTACGCGGTCGCAGCCCGCAGAGTGGACTTCATCATATGGTCGTGCACCACAAACATGCCGACCTCACCGTTCGTTGAATCCGGCGGGGGCATCCACTGCATCGAAATGGACAACCACTATGATGAAACTCGAACATCTTAATCGTACGGTCGTTGTCGGGTTAATTCTTTACGCAGCCGGTTTGGCAGTCCTTTGGCAGAACAAAAACTTCGAACCTGGCGGAGCGCTCATCGTGCTCTTTCTGTTTGGACTGATCTTTCCAGCACTCGCGTGGCTGGCGACGATCCGCGCCGTCCCGTTGTCGATCTCAGTTCGCCCGAGCGGATGCGAGATGCTTGTGCTTGCTGGTTTTATCGTCGGATTGTCGATCTATCTCATCGGCGGTCCGCAGTGGATCGACAATCATCTTCCAGAGGCTTGGACCAATGTAACGCAGATCAAATTCTTCGTTACGCTCACAAAAAAGGTGATCGTTTTCGTCGCGATTCCGTTCGCGGTCTTTCGCTTTGCATTTGGTTATCGACTTCGCGATTTCGGAATTCAATTCGAAGGTTTGCGCGCTCTGGCTGGCAATCATTTGCCGGTGGTCCTGGTTGTTGGCCTCGCATTGGTCGCTTTTCAATATTTTGTAGGTGGCGGGGCTGCACCCGTGCGGCATGGCAACTTCAGCATGCATCAACTGTTGATTGGTCTTCCGCTCTGTTTCATTTGGCTGGTGATTGAAGTTGGATTGGTCGAAGAATTTTTCTTTCGCGCGCTCGTGCAATCGCGGTTCGGTGCGTGGTTCAAATCGGAAGTGAGCGGTATTGTCCTGATGTCGCTCGCTTTTGGCTTGGCGCATGCGCCGGGATTCATTTTTCGTCAGGCGGGCGGCGTGGAAGGTCTCGGCCCCAATCCATCCGCGCTCGACGCGATCGCCTATTCAATCGTGGTGCTTTCGGTCAGCGGGATTTTATTTGGAGTGACGTGGGCGCGGACAAAAAATCTGTTTGCGCTCATGCTGATTCATGCTGCCGGTGATCTTCTGCCGAATTTCGTGAACTTCGTTCAAGTTTGGCAGCTGTAAAAGAGGTATGATCGAGCCGCGTTTGGAGGCAATCAACATCCGCGTTGTGACAATTGGCCGCGGCGATAAGCTGGATGATGTCAATGGACGCGAAGAGAATTGCTTTCGCTCTTTTAATAGTTGCCCTGGCGGCTACCGGACTGACGCAGACGCCGGAGCCGGGGAAGAAGAAGGAGATCAAGATCACGTGGCTGGGGCATTCGGCCTTCGAAATCGTCTCAGCTGGAGGAACGGATATTATGATCGACCCGTTCCTGACCAAGAATCCCGCGACGCCGACCGAACTTAAGGATCTCGCCCACTATCATCCGGCCTACGTTCTAGTAACCCATTCCCATGGCGATCATCTCGGCGATGCGATCGAGCTGGCGAAGATGAGCAAGGCGAAGCTTGTTTGCGTAGCCATGCCGGAGGCTTTCAAGAAGGGCGAGCTGCCGCGGGAATTGTTTGAAGGAGTGAATGTGGGCGACGTCGTAAAGGCGGGCGACGTGAGAATCCATGTGGTGCCGGCCATGCATAGCAGCGAACCGAGCGGGAGGCCTGTCGGTTATGTGCTTGAGTTTGCGGATGGCCGCTCGGTTTACCATGAGGGCGATACCTGGATCTTCGGCGACATGGCGCTGATCCAGGAGTTTTATCATCCAAACATCATCCTGATGCCGGTCGGCGCGGTAGCGGATGGTCAGAAGCCGCAGATGGCTTGGCTGGCGGTAACGCGTTATTTCAAGCCGGAGGTGGTGATCCCGATGCATTACGGCGCGTTGCCCGGGTCATCGACGGAAGAGGATCTGCGTAAGGTTTTCGGCAAAGATCCGCGCGTGGTGTTTATGAAGCCTGGCGAAACGAAAAGTTTTTAGTTTCTGCGGGAAGGGAAGAAAAGTAAGAGATTAGATACGCTTTACTTCAGTGATGAATTGTCTGGCCCTTCTCCGCCAGAGCCAGCGGATGGACATGCTGTAGAAGTGCGGCGAAGACGCGCCCCGGTTCCTCCAACGTCGGGAGATGTGCTGAGTTCTCGAACCAGACTTCCACCTTCTTCGGCGCCTTCAGGCGCTCTAGCCATGCGGCGGCGATGGGTGAAGCGTGGTGTAATCGTGCCGACCGATGAACAGGATGATTGGGACCTCGAGCTTGTTTAGCTCGTTGAACGTGACGGCGGCGAGCTGCAGCCGCATTGTCTTCATCGTGAACTCGCTGCCGTCGTCCCAGGCCTTGCGATCGGCGGCCGTGTACAAGGGGGAAATGCGTCCCGCGTGGAAGTAGAAATCGCCATTGGTGCGACCCCAGGCCAAGCCGCCGCAGTGGATGTTCCATTTGCGCTCGGTGTGTTCGCGGGAATGACGACGATGCCGCCGGCATTCACTTCTTTCGTTTCATCGCCAACCGTGATGGCGGCGCGGCCTTCGAGCGTAAACGCGATCTCGACGTACGGATGCGTGTGCAATGGCGGACTCTGTCCGGGTTTCGCGTTGACGATGTACGCTGAGAACGGTGCACCCTGCGTTTCGCCCACGAATTCATACGACGTTCCGACAAACGGCAGCTGCTCAAATTCATAAAGCTCATAGTGAAGTTTGCCCACCGACTGCAGGTTTGCTTGGCCCGATTGAGGGTGAGCTAGGTCTCCTGCAGATTCGTGACCAAGTCTCGGACGCGATCTGCGTGAGCGATGTTGACGAAAATGACTTCGGCTCGATCCGTCGCCGCAGAAGAGAACTCAACGCTACCAATGCCGATAAATCCAGCGAGGCCATGCTTGGTTACATTGATGCTTCGAATGTCTTTCACCCGAATTTCGTTGGTGCTCTTAATAACTAGCCCGGTCTGAATTTCTACTTTGCGGTTCGTTACAATGTAACGCTGCCGTGCTCTGCTGATGTAAATGTAGAGTAGAACGAGGATGGCGATTCCGCCGGGAATGAGCAGCAATGGGGTGGTGCCGCCGTTGAAATAAATCCAAAGACAAAACGCGCCGGCTCCGACAAACACGAATGCAAGGAGCCAAGAAAAGAAGAAATTCCAATGAGAGGGTCTGCCTGACCACACCTGTTGTTCTGCTGTACTTACTGATTCGGTAGCGGATCGTGTGACTTTTGGCGCGGTGCCAGGAGGAGCAAACAAGGTTCGCAAAGGCTTCCAATCGGTCCAGCCGTCGCGCAGCGCGAGATCGTCGTAGGAGAACGTTCCCTGCTGGAGTGAGGAGAGCAGCTGGGCGTCCTCAAACGGCCCCAGCTTCTCGCCATTTCGCCGAACATAGGTTGCCATGGTTGCGTTATACGGCGGAGCTATTCCTCGATTCAAGCGTGCGCTTTACCAAATTGCCTTCCACCAAGGGGGTCTTCACCTCGGTGTACCATGTCCCGACAGCGGCAACCGCTCGAGACGAATCAAGCTCATGCCGTAACGGATGCGAAATTCTTCTCAGTTGACATGCAACCAATTAGTTGCATAATCGCCACAATGGATGCAATCTTCAAAGCGCTGGCCGACCCCAGCCGCAGAAAATTGCTCGATGAATTGCGCCAGGAGAATGGGCAGACGTTGAGCGAATTATGCGAACACCTCGACATGACGCGGCAGGCGGTGACCAAACACTTGGTATTGCTGGAGAAAGCAAACCTCATCGCTGTCGTGTGGCGCGGGCGCGAGAAGCTGCATTATCTCAATCCAATGCCGTTGCATGAGATCTACGAGCGTTGGATTGGCAAGTACGAACGCCATCGCCTTCAGGCGTTGAGCGATCTGAAAAAAGGTCTCGAATCCGCCACAGGACGGATCCGCCGTGGCGGACAAACCGAAACCAAACAGAAAACCAAAACAAAAGAAAAGCGGCGGGCCAGAGACCGCCGCTTCTTAACATAATCCTATGAAGAAAGACCAATTCGTTTATGTAACGTACATTCGCACGACGCCCGAGAAATTATGGAAGGCGCTCACAGAACCGGACTTCACGAGAAAGTTCTGGTGCAATACAGCTCAGGAATCTGAATGGAAGCCGGGCTCGTCCTGGAAGATTATGGCTCCCGACGGAATGCTAACCGATAGCGGTGAAGTTCTTGAAATCGAACCGCCTCGGCGGCTCGTTTTGAAATGGCGTAATGAATTCAGACCTGAACTAAAAGCGGAAGGCTATTCGCGTCTGACTTACGAACTGGAACCGGAAGGGAAATCGGTCAAGCTCACGGTTATTCACGAAATCGAGAAGGAAGGTTCGAAATTTATCGAAGCAGTCTCGAACGGATGGCCGCACATTCTCGCGAGTCTCAAGAGTCTTTTGGAAACCGGAGAATCGTTGGAAGAAACCCGCGAATGGCCGCGTGAAGCGTGTAGATAGGGTACCCAGTAGAGAAACGTCGAAACTCGAATGGAGTGCTCGGAAGCGCGAGACGAACGGAGCACAGGCATCTTGCCTGTGAGGCAATCGGGCGTCTCGCCTGATTGCTGTTAAGATCGGCAGGCAAGATGCCCGCCGGCCCACAGCCAAGATGGCTGTGCTACGGTACGGCGGGCTTTTGTCGCCCCGACGCAGATCTTTTCCCGGAATGTCGAAATGCGTTGGTGCCGGCCGTCATCGTTGTGAAGCAAAAAAAAGGCATTCCTATGTTTATCATTTATATCATTGCCACAATCTTGACCGCCGCTGCCAACACATATGCGGCTATTGTTGATTTCCGTCGACCTCAGTGGGTCTTGGATAACATGACCAAGTGGGGAGGGTCGCATTCGTGGCTGTCCACACTGGGCGCTCTCAAGGCCGCAGGTGCACTCGGATTACTGGCAGGTATCGGCGTTCCTCTAGTCGGCATTGCAGCTGCGACTGGTTTTGTTCTGTTTTTTGTTGGAGCTAGCGTTGTTGTGACACGCGCTCGCTGGTACTCACACCTTCCATGGCCTGCGACGTATCTCTTCCTTGCTTTGGCTTCGCTGGCATTACGATTGTCGGTGTCTTGAAAATTCAATGAGTGACGGCCTCCCCTTGGCCCGCCGTAGCCTTGGCGAAGGCGGCAGCCATTATGCCTAATTCGGCGGCGGCCAAGTCACCGTTCCTTGTCAGGGCGCTAAAGAAATTTTTGGAAAATGTCGAAATGCGCAGACGGCAAACGTCAGGATTATGAGGCCGCGAAGTTTTCCGGCCCGACGACAACAATAACCAATAACAAGGAGAGAAAGCAAAAAATGAAAACAATACAACCACGAATGAAAAACCCCGCGACGCTGATTCCTGAAGCGATGCAGCCGTTGATGGCTTTTATCGCGGCGGTGAGAAAAAGCGGTGTGTCTCAGCGCACCCTCGATCTTGTTCATTTGCGCGCCAGCCAAATCAATGGTTGTAGCGTCTGTGTGGATATGGGCTCCCGAGAACTTAAGAAGGCCGGCGAGACAGACGACCGTCTCTTCGCTGTAGCTGCGTGGCGCGAAGCGCCTTATTTTACCGAGGCCGAACGCGCCGCGCTGGCGCTTGGCGAAGCACTTACGCGGCTTAGCGACCGGTTCGATCCAGTACCGGAGGAAATATGGAACCAAGCGACTCTGCATTATGACGAGAAGGCGTTAGCAGGGCTCATCCTCTGGATTGCCACGACCAACCTTTTCAACCGTGTCAACGCCACAACCAAACAAGTGGCTGGCGAGCAGCCGTGGAGCAGACGCTAAAGAACAACACACAAAAACAATAACTGAAACTAACATTATGAAATACGCATTACTCGTTCATCAATCACAGGAACACTTCGACCGTCGTAATGACAAGGCCGCTGTGTCCGCTGGCAGAGCGTACGCTGAAGCGCTTCAAGCTGCGGGTGTATTTGTGGCCGGCGCCGGACTAGACTCGCCTCGAAACGCGACGACTGTTTCGATTCGCGACGGAAAACGGCAGGTCCATGACGGCCCTTATGCAGAAACGAAGGAGTTTCTCGCAGGATTCGGCATCATCGATGTGCCGAATCTTGATGCTGCATTGGAATGGGCTGCGCGTCATCCTGCCGCCGGTTTCGCCTCGTTGAGGTACGTCCATTGCTAGGGTTCGGATCCGCAAAAGCTTGATGAGCGAATCGGTAACCCATGCTGCGATCGAGACGGTAGCCCAAGATTCATATGGGCGACTTATTGCCTACCTCGCGGCACGATCGGGCGACGTCGCCGGCGCGGAAGACGCGCTAGGTGACGCGTTCATCGCGGCATTGAGGCGGTGGCCAGCGGAAGGCGTTCCGGAAAAACCAGAAGCTTGGCTGCTGCATGTCGCGCGTAATCGTATGATTGACGCGGCTCGCCGAAAGCAAGTGCAGCAAAAATCTGAGACGTTTCTACAGCAAATCACGGAGGAAGCAGCAAGCGTCGCAGCAACACAAGAATATTTCCCCGACGAACGACTGAAACTTCTTTTCGTCTGTGCGCACCCGGCGATTGATCCCTCCGCGCAGACACCGTTGATGTTGCAAACGGTTCTTGGGGTTGATGCCGCACGAATTGCATCGGCGTTTCTCGTCTCGCCTGCAGCTATGAGCCAGCAGCTCGTCCGCGCGAAAAATAAAATTCGTGACGCCGCGATTCCTTTTCGTGTGCCGGAGCCGCCAGAGCTGGAAGAACGAGTTTCTTTTGTTCTCGATGCCATCTATGCCGCTTACACGACGGGTTGGGAAAGCCTCATGGAAACAGCTTCCACGCATCACGCGCTCGCGTCAGAGGCCATCGCGTTAGGACGAACATTAACGCAACTGATGCCGCATGAACCGGAAGCTCACGGTTTACTTGCGCTGATGTTACACTGTGAAGCGCGACGTGAAGCACGTTACGCAAGCGATGGCGATTTTGTGCCGCTCGACCGGCAAGACACGGCGCTTTGGTCGCAATCGATGATCGATGAAGCCGAGACACATCTGCACTCGGCTGCCGGCTTCAAGCGCATGGGTCGTTATCAATTGGAAGCTGCGATTCAATCTGTTCACGCTAGTCGGGCCAAAACCACGCACATCGATTGGAAGGAAATCGCTTTGCTCTACGAGGGACTGGTGCGAATCGCACCCAGGATCGGTTCGCTTGTTGGGCGAGCCGTTGCAATTGCCCAAGCAGGTGAACCACTTACTGGGATTTTCTGCCCTTGAACAGATTCCATCGAAGCAAACGGCGGATTATCAGCCCTATTGGGCCTCGCGCGGACATCTGCTTCGTTTGCTGAACCGGAACGATGAAGCGGTCGAAGCGTTCAATCGTGCCGCGAGCCTCACAGACGATCCGGCGATGCGTGAATATCTTCTCAAACGTTCAGCCGACAACATTTGAAATGAACCGTTGTCTTTACTAAAGCGGCTTAGTTAACCAAATAGCAGAAAGGATTAGTCATGAACTCCCGCGGTTCCGCGATCGCATACTGGGTTATTACCGTGCCTCTTGCCCTTGAGTGTCTAGTTGGAGGAGTGATGGGTGGCTTTCAACTACCTCTCTTTGCCAGAATCATGGGGCACCTAGGCTACCCGAAATATGTCATGAGTATTATTGGTATCTGGTATGTCCTTGCCGGGGTAGCTTTACTTATTCCGCGTTTTCCTCGCCTCAAGGAGTGGACTTACGCGGGCTTAGTCTTCCTCTACACGGGAGCGATTGCATCCCGTCTCGCTGTTGGTGATCCCTGGGTCACTCTAGTGGGACCGGTGATCCTCACCAGCCTTACGGTCGCGTCGTGGGCTCTGCGTCCACCGACGCGGCGCGGTCGCGTGCCGAGTTAACTGAAGTTATCGCTATCGGCGTTTCGTTTCTTGCTCAGAGCGACTAAGAAGAAATCTTGACTAAGTGTGGTCAACAGCCTTTGACTAGCGTCGCCTGTAAGGACGGCACAATGCGAAACAAGGAGCAAAAAGGAGGTCTAAGTATTCAGGCGATTGCGGGGACGCATGTAGTGCTCCTTGGCATGGACTTACCCAAGGAAGACTGCCCGGGCTTGCTTGGATTTGCCCTGCGACGAGAAGATCATACCGAAGGAGAGCAATATTGGCTGTCGGGATATAAGACTTTCAAGAGTGTAGAGCCTTCTCCACCTCCAGGGATGCTTTACTCAACGCGACAACATCCCATTCAAGGTTTTACGTGGTCGGACTTCTCCGCGAAACCGGACCATGGGTACACGTATGAAGTATTTGCTTTAAGAGGTGCGCCAACAAGCCCGCAGCTATCCGAAAAAGTGGCGGTGAAGATCCGCACGGAGAGCGAGCATGGAAGGACGCATCACGTGCATTTTAACCGCGGCGCGGCAGCGTCGCAGGAATACACGCGGTTATTTGGCGACAAGCGGCCCGAGGACGTGGGACCGGCGGCGTTCACGTGGCTTTCGCGCGGAGCGGTCGAATCAATTGCAGACTTTATCGGGCAGGCCGTTGGCCCAGGCTGGGGATTACGCGTCGGTGCTTATGAATTCACAGACGAGGATGTGCTAAAGCCGTTAGGCGCTGCGCGGGGCCGCGGTGCGGATGTTGAGGTTCTCTACCACGCAAAGAATGATGAACAAAAAATCGCCAATGAAGTGGCGATCCAGAAATTCGGCTTGGAAGATATTTGCCATCCTCGCAACGCGCAGGGCCTGACACTTTCTTATAACAAGACCATCGTGTTAACCAAAGCCGGCGCCGCGCAAGCAGTGCTCACTGGTTCCACGAATTTCAGTATCGGGGGAATCTATGGACACAGTAATGTCGTTCATGTCTGTGAGAGGGATGACGTCGCGGCAAAATATTTATGGCTGTGGAATGAGCTGAAGAAGAACACGCCGAAATCCACGGACGCCAGTATGTTGGTCGGAAAAACTCCGCTTCCGGACGATCCGCTCGCAAAACAAATCAATTCCATTTTTAGTCCGCGCGATACCTTGGAAGCGCTGGACTGGTATGCGCGGCAAGCCAGGGGAGCGAGTGATGCATTGTTCATGACCTTTGCCTTCGGTATGAACCAGCGCTTCCAGGATGCTTATCGTAATGGAACCGCCAAACTCCGTTACGCGTTGATGGAATCGATGAGTGGCCCGACCAGGACCAAGGCGCAAAGAGAGGCCAACGAAGCCGCAATCATTGAGCTAAGGAAAATGAAAGAGAACAAGTTTGCGATTGGATCGCGTTTGGGAAAAGGCGCCTTCAATCACTGGCTTGTGGAGCAGCTCTCAGGACTAAATGTCAATGTGCGATATCTGCATACAAAATACATGCTGGTCGATCCACTCGGGGCTAATCCGCTGGTGGTTTGCGGCTCAGCAAACTTTAGTGAGGCCTCAACTACCAATAACGACGAGAACATGCTTATCATTCGAGGCAACCCGCGTGTTGCCGATATTTATCTTGGAGAATTTATGCGTCTCTATCGCCACTTCGCTTTTCGCGACTGGCTTGCACAACATCCGGAAGCCGACAAAGTAGAAGTGGGTCATCTCGACGAGACCGATCAATGGTGGAAACGTTACTTCGGTGACAGCTTTGAATCCCGGCAACGCAGCTATTTCGCCAATTAACGTCGCACAAATGGAGGGGCCAGCTCTGCGAGCCACTGCACGAACACTTGGTATGGCGTTGCTGAGCTCCGACCTCCATTGTTTGATTCCTCCGCTAGCCAGCCGACGGCAGATAAACTACATAGCCGCGCGGCGGTGCCCAAAGATCCACCCAGCCGGACTCGTTAGTCCATTTTTCCTCTGGCACGCCAGAATCATCGCGGCCGCGCCAGGCAGCCGGAATGAGGCGCGTGTTGGCCCATCGTGTTTGAACCCACGCGCCGTTCCAGGTACCGCGGTTGTTTAACACGAAGATCAGTCCGCTGTGATCGCCGTCGCCCGGGCGTTGCATGACGTAGAGGTCGTCAGTCATGTATAGCACTTGTGTCGGACCAGCAGCGTTTTGTTCATGAATTTTGATGAGCGCGTCAATGCCGGTTCGGTTGTTCGGCTGGGCGAGATCCCAGTTGAAGTAATCCTGCCAGAACACACAAGGATAACCTTCGTGCGTCAGGATGAAGGCGTACGCCAGCAGCTTGTCGTTAATGATCGGACTGTCACGCACCACATCGTGGTTCTCCACGAAGGTGACAGCTTGCGCCGGGCGGTCCCACATTAACACTCCGCGGTCTGTAAGATTGCGAAGACTGAATCCGTAGCCATCGCATAAGTCGCGTAAACGCCATCGCAGCGGAAAATCAAATGCGCCTACTGGATTATCCGACCACGCATTAGCTTCATCGAGCCAATCATCAATTGTGCGTTCGCTGTCCCAGCATTCGCCGACCGCGTACGGCTTGAAACTGCTGCTACCGCGCAGGGCGCGCAGTTCCTGAATCGAACGCACCATCCAACCGCCGTAACCTTTGACCATGTCATAGCGGAATCCATCGAAGCCAATTTCTTCCAAGAGCCAGCGGGCATAGTTGATGAGCTCGGTATAAACCAGTGGCGTGCGATGACAAAGGTCCGGCATGTCATCGAAAGTGGCGCCGTCCCAGGTCTCGTATTGGCTGGGATGAAAGCATTTCCAATCGCGCGGAAATTTGCCGCTGTTAGGATCGAACTTCGTCCAGCGTGACTGGCCGCCGATCGGATTCAGTTCCTGGGCATCGCCTCCGCTGCTGTGATTGAACACCAGGTCCGCATACACTTGTAGCCCAAGCGCGTGAGCAGACTGGATAAGGTCGAGTAATTCAGCTTTGGAACCGAACCAGGTAGGCGCGCCACCTTTCTGATCGAATTCGCCGAGGTCATAATAGTCGTACGGATCGTAGCCCATCGATTTCCATCCGGCGGCTTTGTTTGCGGGCGGGAACCAAAGCGCGGTGAAACCGGCCTGTGCGATTGAGGGCAGCCTCGATTTAATAAAGGCCCACCACTGGTGCTCGCGATTTTCCAATTTGGGACAATCCCAATAAAACGCTTGCAACATGACACCCATAATGGCTGTTCGTCTCCGGTTTGTTAAAACCTTGTCAGCCTAAATACCAAGCAATGACTAACAAGGAGCAATCAGAAGACCAGACGAAACGCAAACATTTTCGAATCAAACCAATCGGTTTCATTGGTTCTGACTTAAAATGTCGCGACGCGCCTCGGCAAACCAGCGAAGGAGCGCCGAATGCATTTATCGAATTACTTCCTTCTTACACGAACACCTTGCATGGAATGCAAGTTGACGATGAAATCATTATCATCAGCTGGCTACATCGCGCGCCCGGGGAAACGTAATGGAAGTTCATCCAAGAGGGGATGCGTCGCGACCGCTTAAGGGAGTATTTCGACTCGATCACCAGATCGTCCCAATTCCATAGAGCTTCACCGCGTCAAGGTTTTAGAGATGAAAAGCGGCCGGCTAAATGTTGGTCCGATAGAGGCAATCGATGGGACCCCGGTAATCGATATAAAACCAGTTATCGAAGCAACTGACCCACGAACATGTTCAAAACAGGATTAGCTGTACTTATAACCACAGGCGAAGCTGAGCGTCTGTAAAAACAAACCATCAAAAATAAGTGTGAAAATCAGGCGGCAAATTGGACTCAACCTGCTCGTTGTCTTTGCAGCCGCCATCATTCAAGTGTTCGCTGCCAATAAATCAGGAGCAGGTGCCCTCCCGAAAGGGCTTCAGCACGTCTTTTATCGTACGGTTGAGGTTGACGGACTTTCAATTTTTTATCGGGAAGCGGGGCCGAAGGATGCCCCGACTATTCTCTTAGTCCACGGATTGCCATCTTCCTCCCGGATGTTCGAGCCTCTTTTCGCCAGGCTCGCGGATAGATTTCATCTTGTCGCTCCGGATTATCCCGGCTTCGGACACAGCGACTGGCCGGATCCGAAAAAATTCGCGTACACTTTCGATCACTTGGCCGAGATCATGAATCGGTTCACCGGCGCCCTCGGACTCTCGCGCTACACTCTTTACATGCAGGATTACGGCGGTCCTGTCGGCTTTCGCATGGCACTTGCGCATCCGGAACGCGTAGAAGCTCTCATTGTCCAAGACGCGGTCGCACATAACGAAGGACTCGGCGCGAATTGGAAGACCCGGCGCGAGTTCTGGAAAGATCGCGCGGCGAACGAAAGTGCGCTCCGCACAAATCTTCTATCGTTGCAGACGACGCGGACACGTCATGTCGGAAACGATCCGAACGTCGATCGCTACGATCCTGATTTGTGGACGGACGAGTTCGCTTTTGTGAATCAGCCCGGGCAAGCGCAGATTCAGAGCGATCTGTTTTACGATTATCGCACCAATGTGGACGCCTATCCTAAGTGGCAGGCGTGGATGCGCGAGAAGCAGCCGCGCCTGCTGGTCATCTGGGGCAAGTATGATCTCTCATTCGACCCGGGCGAGCCGGAACGCTATCGCAAGGATCTGCCGAACGCCCAGGTGCATGTTCTCGACGCGGGGCATTTTGCGTTGGACACAGCTGCAGATGAAATCGCCGCGTTGGTTCGAGATTTTATGGGTTCTTCACGTTGAGTGTTGTCGTGTTCTAATAAGAAAGACGGGTTATGCGATCTGACATTGTTCCTGGAGCTGCTTTCCCCGATTACGAGCTTCCCGACCATACCACGCAACGTCGCAAGCTCTCCCAATTGCAAGGACAATATCCAATGGTTCTCGTCCTCAGCCGCGGAGGTTTCTGTCCTAAGGAACGCCGGCAACATGAAGGCCTTGTTCAGCTCCATCGTGAACTCGAGGTTGGCTATTACCGGCTTGTCACGATTAGCACTGACAATATTACCGAGACGAATGAGTTTCGCACCGGAGTCGGCGCCCATTGGCCTTTCCTCTCCGATCCGGCGCGCAAGATCCAAAAAGATCTCGACATCGCCGAGTATACAGATCCGGACCACAAACCGATGATTCCGCACACGATTGTGCTGGAGCCCGGTTTGGTCATTTACAAGATCTACATGGGCTACTGGTTCTTCGGCAGACCCACGGTGGAAGATCTCCGCCAGGATCTCCGTGCTGTGACCAGAAAATGCCGACCTGACTGGGACATCACAAAGGTCGAACTCAAGGCGGTGTGGAAGCAGGGCCGCAAGGAACTCTTTTATCCGTACGGCAAAACGTACGTCCAAACTCTCGGCGAGCAGGATTAGGAAGGTTGAATCAATTACGATGAAGTCGATAAAAGGTTACTTTTTGATTACCCCGAACGACCTTCATTGGCGTCCCTCTAACTTGATGAAAATCCCAAACGCGGATTATCTGGAGCGAACAGGCAGCGAAAATCTCGGAGCGAGACTTTGGCGGTTACCGCCCAAAAGCGCGAATACACTGCACAAACACGTTCGCGCCGAGGAGTTTTATTTTGTTCTGGAAGGCGTGGGCCGGATGCGCGTAGGCGACGAAACGTTGACCGTGCCGAAATACGGCGGCGTGCTCGTTGGGCCAGAACAGTTACGTCAAGTGTTTAACGATACGGACGCCGAGGTGCTCTGGCTTATCGTGGGTGCGCCGGAGGAAATGGAATTTCTGCAAGGCTCAAAATCCAAGATCGACCTCTCACTCGTCTATCCCGTGGACCCGAAACAATTGCCAAAGGAATTGGCCGGCTCGGAATGGCCCCCGAAAGATTGACCAGATCGCGTCTGCTTGCTCACTGCTTTACGGCAAGCTGCGAATTCGCAGTCGCGATCCGCTCGTAAAATCGTAATGCCTCGATGTCGCTGCCGAGCTCGCGTAGCGGGTAGAGGCCTTTCGCAGAACCCGCGCCGGGATCGGCAATCAAGTAGTCGAATCCCTCTTTGCCTGCGATGACGACAAAATGCGTGACGCCGCCGGACAATCGCACTCGCACGATGACAGGATTTCCGCGCGAGAGGTTCGAATCGATCAGTTGATATGATGCCAGGTCTTCATACATGTGCCGCACGCGATCGGGCGCGAACCATGCCGCGCGGTCCCAATAGAGCCAACCGTTCTCGGTATATCCGCCGACCGATGTTAGAAACCAGTTTAACCGTTGTGGATCGACCTCGATGCCATAAAACTTGAATACCATCGCTGCCGCAGCCACAGCGCAACCTTCGCCGCCAATGGTCCCGTTGGCTTCGACTCCACCCAGCGGATCGTCGCGCCATTTTTCTTCTCCCTGTCGAAACGAGGGTACCGCCAGTTCAAGACGATGGAAAAAATAACGGCCGCCCCACGGCGAAAGTTTTCGTTTCCACCTCCAATCAACCTGCAAAGCCAACCCACCGACCAGCAAAAGGAGAACGAGACTGAGAATGACGAAAGGCCAACGACGTTTCAAAGCTCCAAAGTGTAGTGGCGGTTGTGTCAGCCGCAAATTCCGGCGTCTTTGTCATTCTGATCCCGCAGTCGCGGGAGAAGAATCTCAGATCATTTTCTTATCAACGCGCCCGCGAGGCCAATAGCCAGAGATGTTTCGCTTCGCTCAACATGACAAGGCGCCCTGGTGGTCGCGACATGAACAAAAAAGACAAGTTGCGCGAGTGCAGTGATAATGCTGATTTCGCCATCATGACTCAGGTTCGGGAACTCCGCCTCGCCAAGCGTATGGCGCGTCTCGGCACCGAGACCGCCTTCGAAGTTTTGGTTAAGGCGCGGGCGCTGGAGGCTAAAGGGCGCGACATCATCCATCTCGAGATCGGGGAACCCGATTTCGATACACCGGCCAACATCATCGACGCGGCCTGCGACGCGCTGCATAAGAGTTTCACCCATTACGGCCCTTCCGCCGGTTTGCCCCAACTGCGCAAGGTAATCGCGCAGCACGTAAGCGAGACGCGACGGATAAATGTTATACCGGAAGAAGTAGTCATCGTCCCTGGTGGCAAGCCCATCATCTTCTTCGGCATTCTCGCTCTCGTGGAAGATGGCGATGAGGTCATCTATCCGAATCCCGGCTTTCCCATCTACGAATCAATGATCAATTACGTCGGCGCGAAAGCCGTACCGATCCGATTGCGCGAGGACCTGGATTTTCGTCTCGACGTCGATGAGCTCGCCGGGCTTATCAACGACCGCACAAAATTGATCATTTTGAATTCACCGCAGAATCCCACTGGCGGTGTGCTTGAGAAGAAAGACATCGACGGTATCGCTCGCGCTATCGGCGATCGCAACATCATGGTCTTAAGCGACGAGATCTACAGTCGGCTCATCTTCGAAGGAGAACATCACTCCATCATGTCGATCGACGGCATGAAAGAGCGCTGCATCTTGCTCGATGGTTTCTCCAAAACGTACGCCATGACTGGTTGGCGGATGGGTTACGGCGTGATGCGCGCCGATCTCGCAGCTCACGTTGCTCGCCTGATGACCAACTCCAACTCGTGCACCGCGAGCTTCACCCAAGTCGCCGGCATCGAAGCCTTGCGCGGACCGCAGAAGTCGGTGGACGCGATGCGCGCCGAGTTCAAGAAACGCCGCGATGTTATGGTCGCCGGCCTCAATGAGGTTAAAGGTTTCTCCTGCCGCTCGCCTCACGGCGCGTTTTACGTCTTTCCGAATATCACGAAGACCGGATGGCCATCGAAAAAGCTGGCCGATGCGTTGCTCGATGATGCTGGCGTCGCCGCGCTATCCGGCACTGCGTTCGGCGATTTCGGCGAAGGTTATTTGCGCTTCAGTGTTGCTAACTCGATCGAGAATATCGAGAAGGCGCTGGGTCGCGTTGCTCCGTGGGTGGACAAAAATTTGTAAGGCCGGTTCTATCGAAGGTGCGCGTGATTGCGTTCTTTCGAGCTTTTTGAAAGAAGTTTTTTGCCGCAGTCTTCAAGGGCGTTGCATCGACAGTCTTGCATTTGCTTGAGCAACGTCTGCATGAGCTTGAGCCGCTTCATTCGGAGTTGTAGTTCCGCAATCTTGCGTTCTGAAAGTTCATGCCAGCGTTTTGGTGGGCGCGTCGCGGCGCGAAATCCGAAAAACAGCTCGCGTATCTCGTCTAAAGTGAAGCCGGACTCCTGTGCGCGCTGCACCACCGCGAGCCGAAAAAGCGCGCTCT
>Ga0209265_1000034_pt1 | contig 29676 bp, 20 predicted proteins | sample GraSoiAngelo_103_FD_185872 | JGI IMG/M metagenome (GOLD analysis project Ga0209265, IMG submission 185872) | Grasslands soil microbial communities from the Angelo Coastal Reserve, California, USA - 14_0903_05_20cm (SPAdes) (version 2) | ecosystem: Environmental > Terrestrial > Soil > Grasslands ...
ATAAAAAATTTGAGTTTAATTTATATCATTTTGGGCTATATCAGTAACCCAAGAAAGCTGTCAAAGTTTCAGTATTTATTCCTTTAATTTTATCTGAATAATACCCCTGTACTCCATCAATATATTAATCCCCGAGAAAACCTCTTTCTAATATATCTCCTATAGAGCCTTATGTAACCATTAATAAGTTAGAAACTTCCGACTGTACATTAAATATCATTCCAGATACCCACCAGTGACCCAGTCTGTAGCGATTTTGTATTAAACCGACGGTCTTTAAATAGATAATAAATATTTAACCGTTTTCACTAGTGTTGCCAGATAATTTATCCTATACCCCTGTCAGGGTATACTACTTTAAACAGTATATTTTTAAATACATATTACATATACTTTAATATAAGTAGGACTTTGATTTTTAATTTCATATTAAATATAACCAATAAATTTATATTTCATTTCATCTATAATATATGGTTTAATTATTGTTACCAAATTAGTCATTGATTCTTTTCATATATTTATTCTTCATTGATCAATATGTCCCGTTTTTATCACAGTACATTTAAGATTATATTTTTTTTTAAGAATAGTACTTAAAAATATACAGTCTTCATATGTAAAACTGTGAGTTGCAAGAGAAACTCCTTGATTTACTTGTCTAGAACCATCTTGCATTAATCAATGAGCCAAACCAAGTGGTGTTATAAATTCACCTATTCAATGAGGAACTTTTTTAATATTAATACCATTGATATTATTATAAAAAGAATCATATATTCATATAAAGTTTGTAAAAGTAAATAAAGTAAGTCTATAGTTAAATCTAGTTTCTACTTTATTTGATCTTTTATCTTTTAAACTTTCTGACTTTTTAACTAAAAAAGGTGTAATATTTGAACAATAACCTAATTCATATAATAAAAGATTTAGATGATGAATATAAGCTGAATTTTTAATACCTTGTTCTAAATTAAATCTTATACTAGATGAGATTTGACCTTTTATTTTATCTGCTCATCAATCACCTAGCATTCCACATATAATTATAGATAATACATCTATGTTATGAGGACCTATTCTATACAAGGCTTTAGTTCTAGCTTTACTAAATGAAGGTATAAATTCTTTATTACTATTAATATGAGAAATTAACATTCAATTTGGCCATAAATTTCTAATAGCCATCATTAATACAAATATAATAGTACCTATAGTTCAAACTAAAGTTCTAGGAGCTCTGTAAGATCCATAATATAAACCTCTAGCTATATGTAAATATACTAAAAAAAAAAAAGCTGAAGCAGTATTAGAATGTAAATAACGTATTAATCAACCATTATTAACATCACGCATAATATGTTCAATTGAATTAAATGCTTCTAATACGCTAGGATTATAATGCATTGCTAAAGTTACACCTGTTATTATTTGTATAATTAAACAAAAAGCTAATAAAGAACCAAAATTTCAAAAGTAACTTATATTAGATGGTTGTGGAGAATCTATAATATAAGAATTTATCATTTTTAACAATGGATGACTCTTAAAAATACGCATATTTTTATTTAATTTTTATTTTTGTACTATATAAGACAACTAATGTTAGAATAAAAAAAATTTAAATAAATAGATAAATCATATAAAAAATGAAACTATTGTATATATATATATATACTTTACTTATATATACATATATATATATATATATATATATATATTATAATAAGAATATAGAGGACTCGAACCTCATAAATTTGATCTGCAATCAAAGTACATAACCATATGCTATATATTCTTTTTTAATAAAGACTAAATAAAGTTTTTACTTTAATTAAAAGTATTTGAGTAGATAACTCAATACTTTTAATTAATTTTGATTAGAATTTTGATTAGATGATTCTTCTGGGAAATAAGGTTTATCTAATTGATCTTTGTGAAAACCATCAAATGTTTCACTTCATCTTTTATTAACACGTAAATATTGTTCTCTGTCATTAGCTGAAAGTAATAAATTATCAGCTGTAAGAGATCTACCTAAACCAGCATTAATATTAATAAGTTGTTGTACAGAATTTTGTTGCAATCTTCTAACAGAAAAATCAGGAGCATGATTTCAAAAATTCTCTCCATTTTTTTGTCATTGTTCAATACCACGTTGAGCTCAACTAAGTTCTTTTAATTTATGTTCTGCAATATTAGATTTTTTATCTAAAAAATCTAAATTAAGCGTTTTTAATATAGGTTCTTCCATATATATTTCTTTACGCTTTTCTTGCATAAATTTTATTCATTCTAATTTTTCAGCAGGTGTATAGGCCAAATCTTCTACTACTGAAGTAACTGAACCTGGTTTAGGTCTTGAACCAGGTGTTCATTGATTCATTCTATTATCTGGATTAGCTGTACCTAAAATAGGTATTTGTTGAAATCTATCTAGCATAGGTCTATCCATAAAATTTATATGAAGATTTTTTAATTCTTTAACTTGATTTCCTTTAAAAGAGTTTTCCTTTAATCCCATATCCATAGTAATTAATGTATTAAAATCATTTTCGATAGAATTGATTATAGCTTTTATACCTTTAAAAAAATATATTAAAATAAATGAAATATTAGGAGTATATTCTAAATAAAATAAAACATATCTAACAGAAAATATTAGTAAAGACATAATTAATATAGTAATTATGTTTTTTTTATTAAAAACTTTTTCTCTAATATTTTTAATCATAATTTTTAAATCAAAATCACTATGTACAACTACATTAACAAAAGTATGAGGTTTAGGTTTATAATTAATAAATTTCTCTTTTTTAATACTAAATAAACCAAATAAAATTAATAATAATAAACTATTATCAGTTAAAGAAAGATATGGTATTAATATATAAAATATTAAACCAACTAATATATACAAAGCATAAGATGTTATAACACCAGTATCCAAACTAGCAATACTTTTACTTAATTTAAGTAATCCTTTTTCCAAACCATAAGGTCCTAATAATTCGACAGAACCTTTATCTATAACTTTAGTTGTATGACCACCTAATTTTAATATAAATCCAACTACATATTTATTATAGAAAAGTTCAATTAAGAAACGCTGATTAAAAAAACTAAATATATTATAACCAAAACTAGAAAATTTAAAAATTATAAGTAATTTAGATAAATATTCAAATATAACTATAGATATTATACTTAATACAATAGTAAAAATTAAAGGTAATAATTTAAATAAAGTTGGTACAGCAAATTCAGTATCTAGCGCAATTTCATGCAAAGGGTGAATAAATAAACTATTATCTACAAAAAAATTAGAACCCAATCCTATAAAAATTTCTTTGGTTATATAACCAAAAAATATAGAAAAAATAGCTAAAATAATTAAAGGTAAACTCATAAATATATCTCCTTCATGAGCTTGTTTATAATTAATTATAGGTCCATTAGGATTAGTTATAAAAGTTAAATATAAAACTTTAATTGAATATAATGTAGTAAACATAGCACCAATAGTAGCTATAAAATAAACAATAATACTAGAAAAATAAAATTGACCGTACCCTGATTCCAATATAAAGTCTTTAGAGTAAAACCCAGTCATAAAAGGAAAAGCAACTAAACTAAGAGAAGCTATTAACATAACTGAATATGTTAAAGGTAAAAACGGTCTCAATCCACCATATTTTCTAAAATCTTGATTATCAGCTATAGCATGAATTACAGCACCAGCACCTAAGAAAAGAAGTCCTTTATAGAAAGCATGATTAACTAAATGATATAAAGCAATATTATATGAAGATAAACCTATTGCAATAATCATCATACCTAATTGACTCATAGTAGAATAAGCTATAACTTTTTTAATATCTTGTTGAAATAAACCAATAAGAGAACTAAATACAGTAGTAATGGCTCCTACTCATAAACATAATATTAAAACAGTAGAACTATATTCTATTAAAGGAGATGTTCTCATTAATAAATATACACCAGCTGTTACCATAGTAGCTGCATGTATTAGCGCAGAAACTGGTGTAGGCAAATATGTTGATTTTTAATTTATATTTATTAAAAATACTCAGTCACTTTCATAACTGTTCGGACTATATCTTTATTTATATTTAAAAATTTGAATTTGATTTTGATTTGATTTGATTTGATTTGATTTAATTAGATATATCTAATTATAATATTTTATTATTATATATAAACAAATTTTAGATAATAATACAGATATAAATAATAAAACATAACAAAATATTAAAAAAAAATTAGTAGTTTTACTTCATATATTAATATAACGATTAATTAATGTATTTAATATTTTACCTAATTTATTTTTGGGTAAATATTTATTAAAATCTTTTTTAATAATATAATTAACTAAATAAATGTTAAATATTACAATTAAGAATAATAAAGCTGCATATAATAATAAATTAACATCCTCTAATAGATTTAAAGGATAATTATTAAGTATAGTGTCACTATTACTGTTTTTGGGAAAAATAAAATTTGAAACTAATTTATTAACTATATTATTATTATTACTATTTAAAATCTTAGACATAATACCAGTACCAGCTTGTACAATAGCCATAGTAGCTAAACCGGCTGCTAATTTAGCTGATGGAGTACCACCTATATGTTGAGCCACTTTAAGACCAAGACTAGCTCCTCCAGCTGCTGATAATGCAGCAGCTATATTATTAATACCTCTATCACCTACAGTAGCGTTAAATTTAGGATCATGGATATTTACAGTAGAATTTGTACCTATATTAGTGCTAATATTAGTAGAATCATTTTTATCTGACATATTAAAAATTAAATCATTAATATCTGTAATATTAACATCAAATAATGTTAAATTAAAAAAGAAATAATAAATAATTAAAAATACTATAAATAAAATTAAATTAATATACAAATAAGAATTATTTCTAAAAGATAAATATCTATTTTTAAAAGATATACCTAAATAGTTATTTACAATTAAATGATCTAGTAAAATAGCAAAGCAAAAAGAAGCAAAATAAATATAGCTATTATACATGTTTACATTGAAATCTATATTCATATTCATATTTTTATTATTGTATTTATATTGGGAACAATATAATATGTTATATTGCTTTTTGGCCCGAGCTCAACTTTTAAGCTATGAGTTGAGTCTATTTCATTAGTAATTATTAATACTAATTATTATATATATACAAACATAATTTAATTATATTAATTTTGTTTAATATTATGCATATCCAATCTATTTAAGTTCTTTTTATATTTTTTTATAAGATCTAGTCCTTCATTAGTTAAATGCTTTTTGTTTATTACTAATTTGTATATCTTAAGTCAGTTAAAATACACTATAAATTTTTTAGTTTTTAAAGAAAAGTTACTAAAATAATTAATAACTAAAGATAATTTAGTTGTATTAATTGTTACATTATAACCATCATAACTTTTAAGGTAATATGTTTTACCATTTAACATTTCAGCTAGATATTTCATTTGATCTAAATTACTTTTTTGAGATAAAATATATCTAAGTCTAACTAAGCTATTTCTTTTAGGTTTATCAATATTATCTGTAATTGAACAAGTAAAACAACCTTCAGCATCTGTAAACCCACACAATCAAGAGTTGTCTAAAGTAGGTTTATTTAAATCTTCTAAATAAATAATATTTTCTTTATACTTTTTATTATAAGCTTCTAATCATAATTTAAATTGCTCTTTTTTAGTTGCTAAAAATATATTTCCATTAAGTATTGATATTATTTTAAATAAACCTTCTCTATCTCTTACTCTAAAGCAATGAGTTTTACTATTTTTATCTTGAATTCTTATCAAACCAAAACCTAAATTTTTTTTAATAAAAAATAAAATTTGTGCATCTACACTAGATTGTGTAATTTTAAACTCTAAATATCCATCTTTATTTATAATAAAGGATCCATCTCCTTCAGTAAATCCTACAAATCAAAACTTAAAAAAATCATTTTTAAATATAAATACTTCACGTTTAGTCTCTGAGGAACCTTTATTAATATTTTCTTTATTATTAGAATAAATATTAACAAAGTTTCCTGCGGATTGTCCCTGTTTTTGGATTTTTCCGAACAAGAAATATCTCTTGAGTGGACCAAAAATTAAAGCAGGATGTTCCCGCATATAGTGAAGTTTAAGGAAGGCCCTGTTATATAACCAACCTTCCATAGCCATAGGTAATCAAACATGTAATCCTATTTGAGAACTTTTAGCCATAGCACCTATTAATAAACATATACCTATAATAGTTATAATATTTTCATTAATATAAGGAGCTAATGAAAATACGGTAGAATAATCTATATTACCAAAAGATCACAATATAGCAAACATACCTATAGTCAAAAAGCAATCACCAACTCTATTTGTTAAAAAAGCTGACATAGAACTCTGATTTGCAGCTATTCTAGTATATCAAAAGCTTACTAAAAGATATGAACAAATACCTACTCCTTCTCAACCTACAAACATTAATAAAAAATTATCAGCTGTAACTAATATAATCATCATAAAAGTAAATAAGCTTAAATAACTAAAAAATCTTTGATTATGTGGATCATGACTCATATAACCTATTGAATATACATGTACTAAAGAAGATACTATTAATACAGGTATTAACATAGATACTGTTAAAGAATCAAAATTAAATCCTCATAATACATTAAGTAATTCTGAATCTATTCATCTAAATAATTGTATAAATACTGGGATATTATTTAAACCTACCTCAAAAAATGCTAATATGGATAATAATGTAGTAATTATTACACAACAACATGTTATTAATTGTGACCCGCTAACACCTATTTTTCTACCTAAAAACCCTGAAACGATTGATCCTAATAATGGTAAGACAATTATAGCTAAATACATTATTTATATTCTATAGCAATACTTCCTCTTAATCTATAAAAAGCTACTAGAATACCTAAGCCTATAGCTGATTCTGCTCCAGCTATTGCTATAATATATATAGCATATGTTTGACCTAATATATCATCAAAGCTAAGTGAACTTATCAATATTAAAAATGTTATTGATAATAGCATTATTTCAATTGAAATAAGCATTAATATTATATTTTTTCTGTTTAAAACAAAACCTAAAATTCCAATTAAAAAAAGTATTAGTGATAAGTTCATTTTATTTATTTATTTTTTTTTACCATAACTTTGTAACTATAAAATACAAATAATTATATATATATATATAGTTATTTATATACTATAATATATAAGAGAAGATACTGAATAATGTAATCCATCTAATACGGGAGCAGGATATATCCCTAATACAACTATAAATAAAACTAATGTTAATAAAATATAGAATTCACGTTTATTTAAATCATATATATTTACAAAAAAAAATTTTGACAATGATCCTCCAAATGCTATTCTATTGTACATAAAAATAGTATATGCAGCTGAGAATATTATAGAAGAACTAGCCATAATACCAAGTATAGGTAATCTTTCAAATGCACCATATAAACACATAAATTCTCCTATAAAATTTAAAGTAAGTGGTACACCACAATTACCTAATGATAATATAAAAAATAATAAAGAAAATAAAGGCATTATTTGAACTATACCTCTATAAAAAGTAATTAATCTAGTTGAAGATCTATCATATAATATACCACCAGCACAAATAAATAAACCAGAGGATACAAATCCATGAGCTAATCCCAAAGTTATACCACCTTCTATACCTTGAATTGTATTACTAAACACACCTAAAAGATATACAGCAGCATGAGACACAGAAGAATAAGCAATAAGTTCTTTAATGTCTATAGTTCTTAAAGTACTAAAACTAGCATATATTATTGTTATAATACCTATAAGATACACTATATAAGTGTAATCTAAAGAAGCTTTAGGTAATAATGGTAAAATTAATCTAAGTATACCATATAAACTTAATTTTAAAACTATAGCAGCTAAAATAATACTACCACCTAATGGAGATTCTACATGAGCTTTTAGAAGTCATGTATTTAAAAAAATTGTTGGTGTTTTTACAGCAAAGGCTATAAATATACCGTAAAATAAGAACAATTGTGTAAAATAATTAAAATTAGTTTTATATAATGCATCAAAATCTGTTGTTCCCATTATGGAAGATATACTTAAAATAGATAATAATAAAAATAGAGATCCTAATAATGTATATAAAAATAAATAGAAACTAGCTCTTACTTTATTGCTAGAACCAAATAATCCTATTAATATAAATAAAGGAGGTAATATACTTTCAAAAAATATATAAAATAATAGTATATCTAATACTAAAAAAACAGCTAATAATAAGGTTTCTAATAGTAAAATTATTATTGTATAAGATCTAACATTTTCAGTTATTGAAGTTCAATTAGATAACAATGATATTGGCATTATTATAGTTGTTAATAATATAAAATATATTGATAAACCATCTATACCTAAATAAAAATCAAAATAACTTATTTGATGGTACTCTTGCACAAATTGAAATTGATTGGAACTAAAATCGAATAATATATATATAATTAAAGAAACAATCATATTTATTATAGATGTTGTTAAAGCAATTAATTTAATTCGTTTTATACTTATATCTGACAAATCATATGATATATTCATAGATATAATAAATATACCTATTATAGGTATTAATAATAATAATATAAGTAACATAATCTATTAGTTTTTAAATGTAAATAAAAAAAAATTTTCCTCACAATAACTATAATTATAGTTATTTTTTTTTACACCATATATATCTATATGGTTATAGTTAATTAAACATAATATATATATTATGTTTTCTTATATAATTTAAAATAATACTTTATTATTAAAACAACACTATATTACTTGGTATTATTGCAAAACTATATATAATGCAAGGTATTAATATAATAAATGCTATTACAATAGGCAATAATATAATTCAACAGAATGACATTAATTGGTCGAAACGTATTCTAGGAAAAGATGCTCTAATTAATATAAAAATAAAAATCATTATACAACTTTTTATTCCTAAACTTATACCATATAATATACCTTCTATTATAGAATTTGATAATATATTAAAAAAAATACTATTTTTAATATTACTGTAAATTTCTTCATGTCAATAATCAATTAAATTAATTGTTATTATATCTAAATTATATAATAGATTATAAACATCAAAATTTAATCAATCATATATATATATATTAAAAAAATCAACTATATTAATATACTGTATCATTAATATAACAGATATTAAAGGTATATTATTATATAGGTAACCACCCAAAAATAATATACTAGTTAAAATACATATTAAAACAATACTAGCATATTCAGCCAAAAAAAAGAATACGAAAATAACAGCAGCATGTTCTGTCATGAAACCACTAACAAGTTCTGATTCAGCTTCAGCTAAATCAAAGGGAGCTCTATTAGTTTCAGCCACTGAACCAATAAAAAATATTATAAATATGGGGAATAATGGTATTATATATCAAATAACTCTTTGTGACTCTATATTAACAGTTAAATTTAAACTACCTGTTAATAAAATAACTATTAATATAGCAGAACTCAAAATTAATTCATAGCTAATTAATTGAGCTGTACTTCTAAGTGAACCTAAAAAAGCATATTTAGAATTAGCTGATCATCCTGCTAATAATATACCATAAGTAGATAATGAAGATACTGCCAATAAATATAATAAACCTAAATTAAAATCAGTTATAGCTATACCAGGACCATATGGTATAATACCATAACCTAAAAGTGAAAAAATTAAAGTTATTATAGGACCAAGAAAAAATAATATTAAATTAGCTTGTGTAGGTGCTACATATTCTTTTAATATAAGCTTTAAAGCATCTCCAAATGCCTGTAATAAACCATAGTACCCTACAATATTAGGTCCTATTCTTCTTTGCATACTAGCCATTGTTTTTCTTTCAGCTATAGTAACAAAAGCTACAATTAATAAAACAGGTATAGTTATTAATAAGACTTCAATAATTGATATTAATGTAGGAATATATAACATAATATATTTTATACTTTTTTCTAAATTTCTAAAAATCTACAATAAAAGAATACTAAAATAAGTAATTTTTATGAAATTATTAGATTAAATGCAATTAAATTTTATTGTTATAATGACTATTTTCTATATATTTTATTATTATTATTATTAATACCTTTTTATAGATATATATATATATATATATATGTATTTAAATTTAAATCATATTAACGTAATATTGTATAAATATAAGATGAAAATACAAATTAAGATCACTAAATATACTTATTACAATAAAAGATTCATAATTTTATTATAAAAAAAATATATGATATTGTAAAAATTTAAGTACAAATACTTGAACTTGTTTATATCTTATATTTAATAATTTTTTTTTGACTTTTTAATCCATATAAATATATTAGGCAACATATAATAATAAAAATGCCATCATTAAAGCAAATAATCCTGTTGCTTCAGCAAAAGCAAAACCTAAAATAGCATAAGAAAATAATTGACCTCTTAATGATGGATTTCTTGCTACACCTAAAATTAAAGCACCAAAAACTACACCTATACCTACTCCTGCTCCTATCAATCCTGTTGTTGCTAAACCAGTTCCTATAATTTTTGCTGCTTGTATCATTTTATGATTTTAATTATATTGCTATTAGAAGATAATCTTTACTATTTTAAATTTATGTATTTTTAAATTTACATAAAATATTCTATTCTCTAAATGTTATTTTTTATTATTTTATTGATAAAAGGAAAAGAAAAAGGAAAAGGAAAGGGAAAAGAAAAAGAAACTATTTTTATATTAATATTTAAGATTTTTTTTTACTCTTAAAAATACTATGTATATACATCTATTTTTTTCTATATTATACAATAATTCTTTAAATAGTACATATTCTTCTTCTATTTTAATAATTAATTCTTTTTGTAATTTTTTTGTTAATACTGCTTTATATACTAATTCTTTTAATTTGTTTTTATGTCTATTTATTTCTTGTTCATTTATAAATCTAAAAAATATATCCACTTCATATAAATTATTTACATTTTTTAATTTTTCTAAAGTTAAAGGTATATGTATATTATATATATTGATAATATAATAACTAATACTTGCAATTTTATCATTATTATAAAAAAAATATTTATCTTTTTGACAAACATTTTTTTTATATCTAAAAAAATTGATTTCATCTATATACTCAATTATCACTAAAACAATTGGTTTTAAGAAACTACAAAAAACAATAAATAATAATGAAACATTTATAACATAATTATAATAATTAAAAATAAATTTTATACATAAAATAATAAAAGCTGATAATAATAATGCTATAATTTTTAAATTAAATTTTTTCTTTCTTATATAAATTAAAAAGTTTTTTAATAAAAAAAAAAAGAAACTTTTTAAAAATACATTTATAAAACCATGTGGTTTAGGCACTATAAATATTTTTTTTAAGTGAGCTATTTCTATTATTTTTATACTTATTAAATTTTTCATTTTTTTTTTTAATTTTTTGTTTTGTTTTATTTTTGTTTTTTTTGTTTAACTAGGATTTAATCCATATGAATTAATTAAATATTATCTTAAATTAACATACTATGAAATTCTCATACTACAATATGTGTTTCTCAGGATAATATAATTATCCTTATATTATAATTTATATATATATAATATAATATAATTATTAGTAGCATCAATAACCAATTCTTCTTGACCATTAAAAATTACAGTTATACCAAGATCATTTATAAAATAATAAAACGCATATATTTATTAACCAATTTAATAGACCAATCCTTCAGACACATCCATTATATATATAACTGCTATATTAACTATCTGAAAAATACTGTAATACTAGTAATAAAATTAATGCTTAAATCTAAGACAATAAATGGATACTAACCAAATATACTTAACTATACAGAAGCCCGTATTAATAATTTAATACTTGTGATTATAATAATAATATAATTTAAACCAGATTGAACAGGTAAACTTGTAAATGCATGAGGTTTAGGTGGACTAGTTAAACATCATTCTAAAGAAATATAAGCTCTATTTAACAATGTTTGTAATAAGTCACTATTAAACCCTGGATTTAATCAAGGAAATCTTGATGTAACTTTACCTTCAGTTAATTGTAAATATAAAATATGTAAAAATAATCAAGTAGCCACTACAGAAACAATAGATCCATAACTACTTATAATATTTCATCCTGCAAATGCATCTGGATAATCACTAATTCTTCTAGGCATTCCTTGTAAACCTAAAAAATGTTGTGGGAAGAAAGTTAAATTAACACCTATAAATAATATTCAAAAATGTATTTTACCTAATAATATACTATAATCTAATCCTAAGATTTTATATACTCAGAAGTATCATGCACTAAATAATGCAAATACAGCTCCCATACTTAATACATAATGAAAATGTGCTACAACATAATAAGTATCATGGAAAGCAATGTCAAGTGAAGCATTAGCTAAAACAACACCACTTAATCCTCCTATTGTAAACATAAATACAAATCCTAAAGCAAATAACATAGATGGTGTTAATTTAAGTGATCCACCATAACATGTAGCTAATCAACTAAATATTTTAATACCTGTTGGTACAGCAATAATTAATGTAGCAGCTGTAAAATAAGCACGTGTATCTACATCCAAACCTACTGTGTACATATGATGACTTCAAACAACAAAACCTAAAACACCTATAGACATCATAGCATATACCATACCTAAGTATCCAAATACACTTTTGTTAGAGTTTGCTGATATAGTAGTACTAATTATACCAAAACCTGGTATAATTAAAATATAAACTTCTGGATGTCCAAAAAATCAAAAAAGATGCTGATAAAGTATAGGATCACCACCTCCTGCTGCTTCAAAGAATGATGTATTAAAATTTCTATCTGTTAAAACCATAGTTATAGCTCCTGCTAATACAGGTAAAGATAATAAAAGTAAAACTGCTGTAACTACAACAGCTCAACCAAATAAAGCTAATTTATGTAATTTAATACCTGGACTTCTCATATTTAATATCGTTGTTATGAAATTCATTGCTCCTAATAAACTACTTATACCTGATAAATGTAAAGCAAAAATAGCTAAATCTACACTAGGTCCACTATGACTTTGTATTCCTGATAAAGGTGGATAAAGAGTTCAACCTGTACCAACACCATTTTCTATAAGACTAGCATACACAAATAATAATAAACTAGGAGGTAATAATCAATAACTAATATTATTAAGTCTAGGGAATCTTTAACCTTTAAGTAGTTTCCTACCTGGACGGACTATGTCTTCACCCTTATTAACTTAATAAGGGGCCTCGCGTGTAGTCTCTGAGGATCCTACTAAAATAAACCATAAGATATGTTTAGTATTAAACATATGTTCAGAATAAAATATGATAAATATCATATTTTAGCTTCCATGGTATTCGTTGGTTTCCTGCACATTCTTCCCATGTATATATAATTTTTACGATTAATTCGGCCGAAATAACAGCCTTATGATTTATAAAAATCTAATTAAGTGTATATATATCTGTTAAATGAAGAATAATTTACTTCTAATTCGAGAGATTCTATGCATATAGCGAAGTGATAATATAAGAATTTACATTCTTACACGGCATTCCCTTTTTTTGGTTAGAAAATATATATATATATTGTATTTTAACTTAAGTTATCTAAATGATCTCAATTAAAATATCTTCTTTTTAAATTCATACTATTTTTAAGAATATCTATTCTAGTAATTCCTTGTTCAGTGTAATGATCATTTTTTAATATTAAAATAGCCGCTTCTTCTCAATCTTTATAATCTAAATATTTAGATGAATATAAAGGAAAAGATTCAAAATAAGCTATAATGATTGATAGAGATTTACGACTAGATGCTGTTATATTAAAGTATTCATTACTAGTAGAAATTTGTTTTCTTGTAATTAAATTGCAACCTAAAAATTTAGTTATTTCTGTTAAAACATCAAAATAACTATTTTTAGTTATAGGCTCATACATTCTTTGTTCTATTCTTAATCTACAAGATATCTTTCTTTTTTTAGAGTTATTTTCTAATTTAGTGTGTTGAATAGAAAAACTTCCGTCAGCATCTACAAATCCTGCTAATCAATTGTCTTTATCTAAGTTTCCCTCTTTCAAAGGAAGCTTTAATATATCAGAACTATGATTTTTATTTATTCAATCTATTAAATTATATAATTGAATAATTTTAGGTGTTCTTAACTCACCATTAATATATTCAATTATTTTTTTAAGTCCTTTTACAGGAGAAACAGTTAAAACACAAGCATTGTCTTTAGATTTATATCTTATAAATCCATAACCTATTATTTCAAGTAACTTTTTGGCTAATGGTTCATTCTTTGATCCAAAAGTTATACAAAATCTTGGATTATGTTTCTTTTTTGTATTTTCTTTAGGAAAGAAAATATGACCATCTCCTTCGAATAAGCCAGCTAAATATGAATTAAGTATAATTTTATTGTTATTTTTCATTTTCATTTTCATTTTCATTGTTTTTATTTATTTTTTAAATTAATATACATATTAACATAATTGTCTAGGTGAGTGTATAAATCTCCATAAGTATAAGCAGCAAAAGCTAAAGTTAAAATTAATACTGATAACGCTAATCAAATATAAATATTGTTTATATTCTTGTTATAATAAAATTTTAACGTTATTTGTAACATTAAAGTAATCACAGTAATAAGAGATATATAATTAACTATTTTCAAATTTAATAATATATCTTTTATTGATTTATTAGTAATACTTATATTATTAATAGAATTAGATTTAAGCTCATTATGTATATTTATATAACTATCTATATTAACGCATATATCATGAATGGCATAAGCAGAAATACTTAATCCAAATATTAATGTTATAAAACCAAATAAAATTCATACAATACTCATTTGTTTATTTAATTTAATTATTTTATTCAAATAAAACTCTATTTTATTATTAGTATTATCGCCTAATAATTTAGATAAATTTAAGTTTATCTTATCTTTAAAATACAATTTAAATATTAATTGTATTATTAATATATATATTATACCTAAAGAAACATAATCTATCATTTCTAAATTTGACAATAAATCTTCTAGGGGGCTAGATGGTATGGTATCATTTACAAGCTTATTGGTTGTATCCGAACTAATGTTTTTAGTAATATCACTACTAGAAATATTACCTTTGTTAATATAATCTTCAAGAACACTTCTTCTATTAATACTACTTATAGTTGAATGACCAATACCTCCAAAAATACTAGCACCTACTATAAGACCAGCTTTTTGTAAAGGAGGCATACCACTTTTTCCTATAGCTTTCCCTACTGCTGTACCTACACCAACCATTGTAGCACCTAACCCTATCTGACTACCTATTGTACTTAACCCTTGGCCTATAGCTTTACCAGCATCTTTATCAAGAGTAACATGTCCATGTCCATGTCCATGTCCATGTCCATGTAAATTTATATTATTATCTTTATCATTAACACAATTTATTATATCTATAAGTATAGTTTCATTATATGCTAATACAATTATTAGGAAAGGCACACTGATAAAAGAAAATACTTGTAGTAATTTTATTATCTTATTATTAGATAATCTTCAATTATCTAAATAAAGAAGTACAATGCTAAATGTAAATAAAGATGAGCTAATAAAAGGCAAATAAGATTTTAAAATACTAATTATAATTATATTTTTCATTTTTTTTACATAAATAATAATGGATAGAGATTTAATTACTCTGACAGGCCCTTTTTAGTTATCATAAATAAGGTAAAGTATTTAAAGATTAACAAAATATAATAAAAATTTGATAAACTAAAAAGATACCCGTTAAATATATAAATATAATTAAAGAAATTTAAATTTGCTTATACCCACTAAATTGGCCGTCCCTCCTAAGGATGCAACTTTCTTTAGTCATTTATATTTTCATATAAATAGGGAACCCGTAATCCAAAAAATTAATTTTTCTTTTTCCACCTGGTTTTTAAATTTACATTAACTAGAGATTTAAACATTTAAAGGGGATACTTAATTTAATAAGAATACCATGCCTACTAAATTTAATTTTTATTTTAAATTTAGCAAGGTAAATCTTAGCACCCAAGCCGTATCGTCCATTACACTAATACGACATAAAGACATATATAAAGATTTTCTAAGTATTATAAGCTAAAAAGTAAGTTAAAACAAATGATATTAAGTTATTCACTTAAAAAATTTTTTTTTATTTAGAAAGCTTTCTTATTTTCTTAGAACAAGAACTAAAACTGATTCTTGTAAAATAATATTTATTTATAAAGATATTTTACTTTGAATTATATATATTTTCTAACCAAAGAGGTCCATTATTTTGCCATATCAGGACCACCTACTAATAATGGTAATAAAAAATTACCAAATCCACCTATTAGAGCTGGCATCACCAAAAAAAATATCATAACAATAGCATGTGCTGTTATAATACTATTATATAATTGATTATCTGCTATATATTGTACACCAGGCCCTGATAACTCTAATCTAATTAACACTGAAAATGAAGTACCAATTAAACCAGAAAATAAAGCAAATATTAAATACAATGTTCCAATATCCTTAGCATTAGATGATAAAAATCATCTTTCTAATCACAGTGATATATTAATAGCTTTTAAAATTGATCTAGTTGATTTAGATTCTATTTTTAAACTATTTACTAATTTATTAGTTTTAATATTATTTAACTTAAGATTAAAGGGTTCCACTATTAACTCAATATCTATTCTTTTATGAATAAGCAAGAAACACAAGTTATTAAATAGCAATAGATGTATATATTTAAATAAATATTTTCTTAACTATATATATATATATTATAATACTAATATCATAATCTAATAATAATTGATTAATTAATAAGTTATTTTAAGATCTAATAATTTACATTAAATTTATCATCACAAGACTTGATACTTTTTAATAATGATATGTTGTAATATCATTTTCTTTATTAGCTACATCGAAAAATTGTCTACTCTCTATTTTTAATGCATTTTTACCTATTTCAAATGAGAACCCTGCAGTCAAAATTAAAAAAAAAATAAGCATTATAATAAGACCATATATATTATTAATATATGCACTAACAATATAAGGATAAATTAAAAGAATTTCAAGATCAAAAAGCAAAAATAATAAAGCAAATATAAAAAAGGAAATACTAAACTGTGTTCTATTTTGACCAAGAAATGAATGAAAACCACACTCAAAAGGTGACGATTTTTCCTGATAAGTATTATGAGGCGCAAATATTAAATTAATAGCTAATAAAATAAAAGTTAATACAGGTATAAAAATAAAAAAAAAAGTAATACTAGTCATTTAAGGGTTAAATAATATTAATGCTAATATATTAGCCATACTTAATCATTCTTGAGGGATAAATATAAATAATAGTATTATTAAAGTTAAAGTAGATATAGTTATAGTTAAAGAACTAGATAATACAATATTACTAAGTTTAAATGTTACTTTTTCAACTAGCGTATATTTATTTACAATATTTCCATGTAAATTTATATTAATCAAAGCTGGATTTAATCTATAATCAGATTTGTCAAAAAATACTTGTTTTATAATACCTAAATAATAAACAGCACTTATAACACTAGTTAATATAGCTATTAGAGCAAGGAAAACATAACCATTATCTAATGCTGCAGATAAAACCATTTGTTTAGCAAAAAATCCAATAAGAGGTGGTATACCTACAAAAGAAAATATAGTAATTGCTAAACTTAAAGCTAAAACAGGATTTATATAAAAATAACCTTTTATTTGACTAATTAATTGTATAGGAGAATTATTTTTATCTAACAATTTATTAAATTCTTTATTATCATTTACATAATAATATAAAGAAAATCCTATACTAATTAGTATAATAAATACATTTAAATTAGATATAGAATACTGCATTAAATAAAAAATAAATGCCTGTATAGATTCTATACTATTGATACTTAATGCTAATAATATAAAACCTAAATGTGATATTGTACTATATGCAAATAATCTCTTTATTCTAAATTGAGTTAATCCTACCACTGTCCCTATTATTAACGATAATAAAGAACTTGTTAACAGACTAGTAGTTCAACTAAACTGAAATACAAACAATGAATTATTAGTGTAGTGAACTAATTCTAAGAAAAATATCAATATTGATATTTTAGCTATTATAGCTACAAATGTTGTTACAATAGTTGGTATAGCATCATAAACATCAGGAGATCAAAAATGAAAAGGTGCAGCTGAAATTTTAAATAAAAATCCTACTGACATAATAAGTAAAGAAAAATTTATATAATAAGGTTTATATCAATATAAAATATTATTATTATCATTAAACATATCAGATAGACTAGTTATTACATACAAACCGTCTAAATTAGTAGTACCTGAATTTGCATATAATAAGCTTGTACCTAACAATATAAAACAAGAAGATAAACCACCTAATAAAAAATATGTAAGACCGGCTGATGTAGATAATTCTGAATTTCTATATAATGTGGATAAAAGATACAGCCCATAACTCTGTAATTCTATAGATAGAAAAATAGAAACTAAATCACTAGTGCATATTAAAAATGTAGCACCTGTAATTATAAATAATAATATTAATGAATATTCTATTATTTTAAATTGTTCACCCATTTTATTTATTATTTTAGTTTTATAATAAAGAAACTTATTGAATATTAATCTATATATTGAAGAATATTCAGGTATTATAACTTTTCTAGGATAAAAACTAGTTAATTGTAATATAATAGCACTTATTAAAAATAAAAATATATGAAATATTTGTGTATTAGATGTTACATGAAATAAACCACCATATAAACCTATTCCTTTATCTATATATTTAATATATAAACAAACTAGTCCTAATATAGAAGAATATAGTAATATTATAATGGCTACTCTAGAAAAAAGTATTGATTTGTCCCGTCTTAAAGTAACGGCATTAGATAATAATAATAATATTATTGAATTAATTAACACAAGCCTGGAGAGAAAATCGAATTCTCATTATTAATGCATGAAATTAAAGTTTTAACCTATTAAACTACCCTGGCTAAAATATAACTAGATATATAATTACATTATACACATTTATAGGTTGATACCCTGATTTGAACAGGGATGTACTGTGCCACATACAGTTGTTCTACCTATTAAACTATATCTACCTTAATGATATATATATATATCATATTGATATTATGTTGGAGTGATTCGAACACTCAATAATAAATACCAAAAATTTATGACTTACCTATTAGTCTACAACATATATATTTAATACAATAACAAGATAATATATATATATATATTTAAATATTAGTATAAGATCAAAATATATTTAGTTATATATGCATATCTATATAATAAATATATTATTAAAAATTATAATATGCTCGAGATAAGATTTGAACTTATAACCTAAACATCTTCAGAGTTCCGCTCTACCATATTGAGCTTCTCGAGCTTAAATATTAATTATATGTAATGCACTAATTATATACAATTAATAATACATAAGTTATATAATAATGGAGATATTAGGACTCGATCCTAAATTAACGATATGCAAAATCGCAGTTTTACCATTTAAACTATATCCCCTATTAGGTATTATACTTAATTTAATAATATCTGTTTTAACAGATATTATTTAAAATAATGCTTATTAAGTTACTAACTCTTTACCTTTTAAATAACTAAAATTACAACTAGTCGAATTCGAATCGACACACGTCGCTTGGTAAGCGATTAGTCTACCTATTAACCTATAGTTGTTTTATTTTTTTACAGCTAGTCGAATTCGAATCGACACATGTCATTTGGAAAACGATTGGTCTACCTATTAACCTATAGCCGCTTATATATCCGAAAAACGACTTGAACGTTTACGATATTAATCAATATTTTAATAATAAAACACTTATACTATTTATTAGAATATTGATACATTTCTGTTATTATATCAATATGATTTATTATATTATAAGCTGTATATATAGAAGCTAAATTAGCTATTACTAATAAAATAAAACCATATAACATTCAAGCTAAATTTGTTTTATGTCCATATGTATAAACTTTCATGAAATAATAATAAAAACGTTCTCCAAAAATTCTTTTTATAAAATATAAATTTCATTTTTTATTTATTATTTTAATGTTCATATATAAAATAAATAAAAGATCAAGTGAAATAAGTATACCACTACTAAATCAAAGATTAGCAGTTAAAACATCTTTAGCTAATTTTACTCCATTTTCATTACTACGACCATTCTTTAAAACAGAAAAAGTAGTATGATCTTGATAAATTGATGAAATTATACCTATATCTTCAAGCAAATTATAAGCTAAATATATAGAAACAATACTAGTTATAACTAAAGAAACTCAAGTTATAAATAATAATATTTCTTTTTTTTTTCTATATAAATAAAATAATAAAATTATTAAAAATAATATAGAAACGCTTATAAATAAGTTAAAGTAAAGAAAGTTCATTACATTATCTACACTATCTCCTTCTTCTATTATAGAATTAGCACTATTATTGTTATTCTCATTATTACTATTATTAGAATTATTTGCTTTATTTTGTACATATGTATTAGAACCATTACCCACTACAAATATACCAGCACCTACTAAACCTCCTGTAGCTAATCATGCGGCTCTTGCCACAGGAGGCATACTACCTATCTTATATGACATACCTCTTATACCAGCAACAACAGTAGCACCTAAACCTATACTACCTGCTCCTTGACTTATAGCTGTACCTCAAGAATTTGGTACATTAATATTAGGATTGTGTACATGTAAATTGGGATCTTGAAATTGAATATTAGTATTGTTACCGGAAATACTAGGATTAACCTTATTAGCATCAATAATTTCCTTAGCTGCTTTAGCAGCTTCTGTAAATTTATCGTCACCTCCTTCACAAAATATAGGATCGTAAGAAAATAAGTAAAATGATATCAAATATATACTAATTGATAATAATATTACTTGAATAATACCACATGTTTTATATAAATTTTTATTCACAATTATGTTTAGTTTTTTATACTATATTATAAATGGATTGAGAAATCTTCTCTGACAGGTCCCACGTTAACAATAATAAGTATTTTAATCATTTATTATTGTTAAAGGGATACCCATTATCTTTATAATGTTAAATTTAAAGGTATTTAAATTTAAATATCCTCTAAACAAGCCGTCACAATTAAGGATGCAACTTGCATAGTTATTTATATTTTCATATAAATTAGGTCCTATTATTACTTTTAATAAACGTAATAAACCAAAACTTTTTATAGGAATATAAATATACTTTAAACTTTAATTTTATATACTTTATGGGAATACTCAACTTAATGAGGATACCTTGCCCTACCAAATTTAATTTATTATCTCAAATCTGGCGAGATGCGTTTTTACACCCTAGCCGTCCTACCCATTTTTATTTTTCAGTACGACATTTAAACCTTTTTAATAATATTGAAAATAAATAGTATTTTATTCTTTCTTATAATAAAATTTATATTATTATTCATATTATTATTTTTATTATTTAAAGACTAATAAGTAAAAATCAAAAGTATAAGATATACTTATCAGTTAAAAACGTATTTTTTTTTTATAATGATAAAATTAAAACTTTTTATACCATAAAAAAATATGTATAATCACAATTATACTAATTTAACTATGTCTTCTTTTACAAATTAATTATTAAAAATCTATTAGAGAAACGATTTGAGCGTTTACTATACTATATATACAAATATTAATTTTTTTTTTAAACAGTATATCCATTACCCGTATAAATGTTATTTTTATTTAGACATTTAGCAAGATAAGAAAAATGTATACCTATAAATTCAGCAGCCTTCCTAATAGAAGTAAACACTTTTGTTTCTCCTGTATTAATTTCTGTTACAATTACAGCATGCGCCTGTAAATTAGCCGATAGCTTTAACTTAGTATCTTTATCTCGAGGACGTCCTAATTTTGCTAAACTCATACGTTCAATACTAAGAGCACTATGTTTAAATCCAACCAAAGATCTTGCAACTTTTAAAGTGTTATATTCCAACTCTAAGTTATCTAAATAGTATTGCTCTTTCTGTATAACAACTGACGGATCACAATATTCCATAATATCTAATTTAAAGCTAGAGTAACCGTATTTTAATAACGCTTTGTATATAATACTATTATTAATCTTTGATTCACTTTTAAGGTAAGAGATATTGAAATAATTCTTAAATCTAATAGATAAATCCAAAGAAGAACCCACATAGCTTTTACCTGAAATAATATGGGTCCATCTATAAATACCTGTTTTATTTTTATTGTCTGAACATATTTGCTGTTTTTTGAGATCGGGATTATTATAAGAGCGAACAATTGTAATAGTAGTCAATATTTCTTTTTTATTCATAGTTTTTATATTAATATATTTTTTATTTAATGCAATATTAGGAAGATTATAGATTCTTATCCAAAGAACGACTCGAACGTTCACGATTAATATCAACAAAGCTTAAATTTGTCCTGTCTACCAATTCCAGCATTCGGACTTTTTCTATTTTTAAAATTATTTTTATTAAGTTAAAAATATTGATTACTTATTAATTAATAAGTATAATAAGGCTAGAATGATTTGAACACTCATCTGAGCTATCATGAGCAGCTTGCTTTACCAATTAAGCTATAACCTTTAAATGCGAACATAAGATTTGCACCTATACCAACTGGGCATGAGCCAATTATGCTTCTATTACACTAATTCGCATTATATTTATTAGAGCTCAAGGGGAATTCGAATCCCCGCCTTTAACGGTGAAAACGTTATGTCTTAACCACTTGACTATTGAGCCTTTTTTTATAAATATATATTTATATATTTATTAGCCTAATGCAAGTATTGCGCTTACTTCTTCCGAGTACAAAACGGATGCATTACTTTTATGCTAATTAAGCCTATATATATATATATATATATGTATATTGTGATAAGTGTATTATTTAGTATATAATAAAATTAGTACTTTAAACCTTAAGATATTAAAATCCTTACAGTTAAAGCCTATTAATTAATATTAATAATTATATTATTAATATAAAAATTCGTAGTATTAAACTACGTATATTTAAGAGTATCATAAAACAAGTTTTGTACCTATATGCATTCAGCACTTATCTTTTACAAACATAGCTTCTCTGCTGTGCTTATGCTATATATTTACTTAAGTGTAAGTAACATCCCTATATATATATATATATATATAGTATTAATATTGGGCACATAAACAACAGATAAACCAGAGATTTATATACCCAACTCCTTTCGTACGAAGGGGCTAATCTTAATTTACTCTAATTTCCTCTAGAAGATAGAAACCATACTGTCTCACGACGTATTTAACCCAGCTCGTGTAGCTCTTTAATCGACGAACAGTCGTACCCTTCATGATTTTTGCATTCATGAGGATGAGCTAAGCCGACATCGAGGTGCCAAACTGCGCACTCAATTTGTACTCTCTGGCGCAATTAGCCTGTTCAAATATTGTTATCATAAAGGCTTTTTATCCTTTATTTCCATTTTTCACAAAATGGTTCAGACTATGTCTTCATCTTTATTATTATAAATATAAAAAATATTAAAACTGACTATATAAAATATTATTCTTATATACTAGATATTCAACCTTTTATACCAAAAGATCCATTACGAGTTTTAGAATTTATGTTTGAATATTGTATATTAGACTTTACATGACCTCTTAAAATAACAGAAGATAAACCTTTATAAGAAGAATGTATGTTTTTTAAACTACCTTTATATTTAAATTTGAAAATAGATTTTGCTGCAGTAAAACGTCTGGATAATCTACCTGTAGCTTCTAATCTAATACCACTTATAAATTTATTATTAATACTATTTAAAACATTTTTTTCAATATCTTTTCATCTTTCTTCTTTGTTTTTTATATTTGCAAAGATGAAAAAAGGAAATATTTCAAATAATAATTGATTGAATTTATCTTTATTTTCATTTTTATTTTGATATTTTTTTAAATACATTAGTAATAATGTATTTAAATTCTGAATATTATTTCAAAATAACATTTTATCTAATTTAATTTTATTTAAATCATGTTTTACATTAAGTTTACTTATATATGGTAATCTTATTAATTTTAAAGATTTTTTTAATATACGTAATAATTTATTATTTCTATTTCTTAATTTAATAACAATAGATTCAGATAAAATATCACTATTTAAATGTAAATATTCTAAATTAACAATATTAAATTCTACTTTTTTTTTATATATTTGACTAATTAAATTTTTTAATTTAAGTAAATATGTATTTTCAAATTTAGATTTATTGAAATACAGCAAATTTTTATAATATATTTTCAACATTTCTTTTTCTAATGATTTTTTAATAAAATCTTCATAATGTTTTTCTTCATAATTTTTAAAATTATCATAACCTAATTCAAGTATTTCGTTTAGTAAATTTTTTTCTTTATTAATTAAATTAATTATTTTTATACCCTGTAACTTTATTTTTTTTAGTAAATATATATTTTTTTTACTTATTTTATTTAAAAATTTTAATTTATTTAAAAAATAAATTTTTTGCCTATTATAAATAGACAAAGTAATAATAACTTTCGAATTAGTATGTTTTAAATTCGCTTTACTTACAAATATTCTATTAATAGATAATCGTCTAAGTCTAATACGCAACATATTAGAAGTTATCTTATTTTCATATTTAGGGCTAAAAAAATTAAAATAACTTTTAATTAATTTAATTACCATTCTATCTATTATAGGTAAATATCTAATATTTTTTTTATTATAAGCATAAATACTATTAAACCATTCATTATTTGCAGGAGAAAAATTTTTAGTATAATCAACATTATTTTTATCTAAACATATTAGTTTAATACCATTAGATTTATACTTGGATATATTATTATAATTATTAACACAAAAAATATTAGGCATATATAATATAAATGTTACATTTTTTTATTTTGGATTGGATTAAAAGCTAAACTAATTAAATTAGTTTAGTCTATTTCATTAATATTAGAAAAATAATATTAATTATTATAAACCATTTTTTTCCCTTTTTTAATATAAGTATATCAATTACTTATTGATAAAACATAATATATAAGTAAGATATGGTTACTTATCGTATATATAATTATATAATATAAAGATGTTGGGTATTTGTAAAAAGATTATTGTTAGCATTACTCACTTTCTAGTCGTTGAACGTACTTATTCTATATACAATATAATATTTGTATTATATATTAATACAAATATAAAACTTAAATAAATTTCGCTTCAAGTACACTTATACATAATAAGTTATTCTTGAAATTAACCCAATAAAATACCAATAGTTTTTATTATTCAAAAAACATTGGAGGACTAACTATTAATCCCTAGCGTAGCTTATTCAAAAACCCAAGACCTTTCCTTTCTGCATCTTGTGATCATATGCCCCGCTTACGCGACTGATAGACATGTAAGTCAGACAGTAAAGCAAGATTAAGCCATTAAACTTAATAAGTAAAAATCAAAATCAATTTATATATACTTTTTATATTATATAAAAACATACATATAAAAAAACTAAAAATATTACTAATAAATAATACTCTATAATATTAGATATTATTTTATTTATTAATATCTTAATTACATCTATTTTCCATATAGTTTAAATCTTACTTAAAATTAAAAATATTTCTAAATTAATAGAAAATTACTGAATTAATATTATATTTATAATATTATATAATAAATTAAAAATAAAAAACATAACAATTTTTTTATTATAAAACAAAAAAATTAAACATTTAATTACAAAATTGTAATTTTACAAAATTAACTTTGGATATACCCAGGTACTTTTTATGGGATCTGTGCCCCGCATAAACTGCCTCCTAACAATTGTTCCCTTAAATAATTTAAAATAATAATATTTTAAATTATATAAAAAGTATAGTATACATTTTTACTAAAATTAAAAATGTTAAGATTCAACTCTAAATATGACCAACAAAATAAAGGTGTTTCAATTATATTTTACCAATTACCTTATACACTACAACTTGTCCGATCATACCCAATAATTAGTAACAGTAAAGCTGCAAAGGGTCTTCTCGTCTAACTAGAGGTAAACTGTATCTGCACAGTTATTCCAATTTCACAGAGCCAATCATTGAGACAGCTGTTGTATCGTTAAATCATTCATGCAAGACCGCATTTAACGGCCAGGGTATTCCGCTACCTTAGGACCCTCATAGGTAAGGCCGCCATTAATTGGGGTTTCCTTCAAAACCATACTTATTTTAGTCAGCAAAGTAAATTCGTTAACCAGCCAACATAGGGCAGAAATCACACTCAATACTTTGATTTTATATCTTATTGCAAAGTGCTTTGTTTTAATTAAACAGTCGTACAACACTATTCTGTGCCTCCTTTTCTTTACCTGATATTAATCAGGAGGAACGGCTCTCCTTATCCCGAAGTTACGGTAGTTAATTTGCCGAGTTCCTTAATGATTGTTCACTCTAACGCCTTCGTATACTCTACTAACTTACTTGTGATAGTATCTAGGTACGGTTATATTATGTTTATTGTTTTTCCAGAACACTCCGTCACTTTAAAACAAAGGTTGTTACTATATAAACAAGATTTTCTCATCGTTTTATCCCTTAGGTTAGTTAACTTAGAGGCCGTTACTTTAATTAAATACCATAAGCTTAAGGCGAGGGACATGTCCCTTTTTCGTTACTCATATCAGCATTATCACTTGGATTATCTAATATTTAATCTTTAAAAGATTAAATCAAAAATTTATCCAACGTTCCGCTACCCCATATATATAATATATTTATATATATATATATATATATATAGACAAGGTCTCGGTATATTATTTAGATCCGTTAAATTTTCGGTGCCATTATCTATGTAAAATATATAAATATATCACTAAACCAGTGCTCTGTTACGAGATCTTCAAAAAATGGCCGCTTCTAAGCCTATTTCCTGGTCGTATACAATAAAAACTTCCTTTATTTCACTTAACAATAATTTTGGAACCTTATTAACTCTTGTTCAGGGCTGTTTCCCTTTAGACATACAACCTTATCGTACTATGTCCGATTATTCAATATTCATCATAGCCCTTCCGAGTGCAAATACTCACCGATAAAATATTCAAATCCCCCGATATATACAAAGCGAATTATTATTTTTTTTCTAAGAAAAAATGAATAATAATTACAAGTTGTCTGAGATCACAGTTCTGTACCTGCTATGATGTTATTTGAATTACCTACTTATATAGGTTTCGCGGAAAACCAGCTATCCTAGTCAGTATTGTCTTTCACTACTTACCACAATTCTTCGGATATCTTTACAACGATAACCCGTTCGGGCTTTTATTACCCTGATCATGGTAAGATCACCAGGCTTCGGGTCTAATTTTAGATACTAATTCATTATTTCATAATTGGTTTATCTAGGCATTATTGCTCGCATCTAATATTAACTTGCTGACCCATTATGCAAAAGGTACGCTCTTATTATTTTTTTAATTTTTATTCGAGCTGCTTATAAAACTACTATTTCAAACTTTCCCTCTCGGTACTATTCACTATTGCTTATATATCATATTTAGCCTTAGAGGAAGGTTCCCCTTATATTCAAACAGGATTAAACCCATTTTACTTTTATAATATATCAATTATTTATATTAATATAATATATTTTGATATATATAGGCTATTTTATTTTCATTCACACTAATAATAAAATCTCGTTTGATTTATTTTCCTAAAGTTAATAAGATATTTCAATTCACTTTGTTTATTATTTAATTTATCTAAGAATTCATGTGTTATTTATATTTTAAGCCACAAATTAAATAATCTTTCTTTGATATATAGCTAGTTATCCTTAATAGTTTCTTTATATACTTGCTTACATTTTTTAATGTAGAAATAATACATTCCATATCTATTACAATATGTTATTAATACGTTTTATGATTATATATATCATATCATCGGGTTATTATGAATCGAACATAACTAAATCTCAGCCCAAGTAAGACGCCTAACCAACTGGCTCTAACCCGTTATTTTTTAATATATATATATATATATATATATACATATTTACAGAGAATATCCGATTTGAACGGATGTGATCTTTTTAGATCAAATAAGTCTCAAGCTTACCACTTTAAACCACTCAGTCAATTCTCTTTTTTTATAATATTTAATTACTAATATAATTTTTTTATATGAAAATTACAATATTAAATAAAAAACCTTTATAACAAACTTATATATTAATACTAATTCCTCCTATATTTTAGTATTAATATATATACATAATAATTCAGAATACTTTGTCTCTAAACAGGGTGAAGCAAAATAAGAAGAATAATAGTAATATTTACTTAGTTCTCAATTATAGCCTTTTATTTTTTTTTATATATTTCATCATATAAATCTATAGTCAATTTATCTTTATAATTAAGATTTACTAATAGAAAAGGAAATTGAGTTGGAACACCTAATATCTTACCATTAATATCAGTTAAAGACATATAATATGTAACACCAATTTGAAAATCATCCGAAAGGAAAATATCTTGAATATCTTTTGTAAAGGTATCTTTATTAAACTCACTTAAATTATAACATAATAATCCTAAATTTTTATTATACATCATGTTTTTTTATTTATTAATATTTAATAAAAAGAAGCAAAACCCTCTATATAAAAAGAGACAAAAATTCTCTAAGATACTAAATTGAGTATTTTTTAGAAATAATAAAATCTTTAATATAAGAATATAAGTATACTTTAAACCAATTATCTATATATTTCATGGGACTATTCAACTTAATGAGGATACCATCCCCAACTAACTTTAATTTTATATCTCTAAACTAGTGGGATGCGTCAATCATCCAAGTCCTCCTACCCTAAATTTGGTACTACATACAAATAAATAAATTATCTTTTTTTATAATATTTAATTATTAATTATGATTTATATATTTACTGTTATAATATTTTTTTCTTCTATATTTACTAATATAAATTTTTATAACAATATCATCTTACATTACCTATATTCATATGAAAATTTAGATTTTCTTAATTCAAAGTTTCTTTTTGAACTTTCATTTTTCATAATAATTCTTTTAAATCACCCTTAATTTCATTATATTAATTAATTTATATGTAAGACAATACTAGATTTTATTAGGCTCTAGATAAACCCTATTTAATATTGTATAAAA
>Ga0209265_1000035_pt1 | contig 29442 bp, 30 predicted proteins | sample GraSoiAngelo_103_FD_185872 | JGI IMG/M metagenome (GOLD analysis project Ga0209265, IMG submission 185872) | Grasslands soil microbial communities from the Angelo Coastal Reserve, California, USA - 14_0903_05_20cm (SPAdes) (version 2) | ecosystem: Environmental > Terrestrial > Soil > Grasslands ...
AGATCGACATCATTGAAGCGTCGGAAGTCGATCGCTACAAGGACGGGAAAAAAGATACAGAGGAGGAGTTAGAAGAGGAAGAGAGGCCCGAAGCCAAGGTTGATATCCTGGACGACCCGGTACGGATGTATCTCAGACAGATGGGCCAAGTCCCGCTTCTGACCCGGGAACAGGAAGTAGAAATATCCAAACGGATCGAGGAAGCCGAAGACATGGTGCTGAAGCACATCAATCGCTTCGGTTTTATTGCACAGGCCCACTTGGACCTCGCCACGAAGCTGATCGAGGGCAGGGAACGGTTCGATCGGGTGATTCTCGACAAGAAAATCGAGAGCCGGGAAAGGTATATGAAAAATCTCCCGCGCCTCTGCAAACAGGTGGAACAATTAAGCGCATCGATCACCCGGCAGTTTTGCGAGGTCTCGCGCAATTCCTTAAAAAAGCGACCGCCGAAGCTCCGGGCATTGCAAAGAATGATGACTTCTTTGCAACGGCTTTATCCTCTTTTTTACCTCAAGCAGAAAGTCACGGAGGAATTTGTGCACCTGGCGGATGACGCGCATCACACCTCGCTTTACCTGCAAACCGAGCTGGCCAAAAATCCTCGCAGTAAGAAACGGCGATTGCAGCTTCAGACCAAAATCCGCGAGCTCGAAAAGGGGCTGTGGTTCCCACTTGCCGAATATGCGAAAGAATACCAGACGCTTAAGGGTTGGATGCGCCAGGCATTCAAGGCCAAAACCGAAATGGTGGAAGCCAACCTGCGTCTCGTTATCTCGATCGCAAAAAAATACACCAATCGCGGCCTATCCTTTCTAGACTTGATCCAGGAAGGAAATATGGGGTTGATGAAGGCGGTCGAGAAATTCGAGTATCGGCGCGGGTACAAGTTTTCCACCTACGCGACGTGGTGGATTCGCCAGGCCATCACCCGCTCGATTGCCGACCAAGCCCGCACGATTCGCATCCCGGTCCACATGATCGAGACGATCAATAAGCTCATGCGTGTGCAGAAACAGTTGGTGCAGGAATATGGGCGGGAACCGTCGCCAGAGGAAGTGGCCGAAGAAGTGCTCCTGCCAGTAGATCGCGTGCGGTCAGTTCTTAAGATGGCCCAACAACCAATCTCTCTCCAGTCTCCTGTGGGCGAGAGTGAAGAAACAAATTTTGGGGATTTTATCGAGGACAGGGGCGCCGAAAACCCAAGCGACATGACTGCGATTGTGTTGTTGAAAGAAAAAATTAAGGACGTGCTGGAAACCCTGACCGATCGCGAAAGGCAAGTCCTCGAGCAGCGATTCGGGCTGGTCGATGGCTACAGCCGAACCCTAGAAGAAGTAGGCCGGCAGTTTCAAGTCACCCGCGAACGTATACGGCAGATCGAAGCAAAGGCATTGCGCAAAATGCGGCATCCAACGCGTATTCGGCAGCTCGAAGGATTCCTTGAAGCTCCCGGCCTGTGAACATTGGTTTTCGGCTGCCATTCGAGCGCAACTTCCATCTCTGCAGATAGTTCAATTTTATTGGAGACTATGGATCGTGAAGATGACAAGGAATTGTGGGATATGCTCGGTCGCATTCCCGAGATCACGCTATCGCCGTTTTTTGCCCGAAACGTGCTGAGGAGAGTTCGTCAGGGAGCCACTCCTTTCGAGCGGGCACGAAGTTGGTTCAGTTTGCGGAGACTTGCTGCGGCGTCCGCCGTGGCAGCCGTCGTGATCGGCTTGGCTATCGCCACACATCATCCAGTCTCGCAGACGCCCGCTGTGAATGACTCAGACGTGGTGGCAAAAATCGATCCACAAGATTATGACGTCGTGGCCGATCTGGATGAATTGATCGCCTGGGATGAAAATAGCGTGTGGGAGGACAAACCAACTTTGTAAGTTAGTCGTTGCTTTGTCGGTCTTCGCTTTGTCTTGCGGAGCCGCACAAGCGCAACCGCAATCACATCGGCCGGTTGGGCGACCTCCAGTCGGAGCTCCCCATGGCCGTCCCCCATCCAAGAGCATACGTGAGCGGTGGCAGGCAATGCCTCCGGGAGCTCGCCAAAACTTTCAGCGCAACGCGGAGCGTTGGCTGCGCATGAGTCCGGAAGAGCGCAATGTGATGCGCCAGCGGGAGAATCTGCGCCGGGAAACCATCAGGCGCGAGACCGAGGCAGCGGTTCGTGACTCAGGCCTGCATTTGAGCCCGCAAGAACGTGCTCAGTTTGAATCGCGCTATATCCAGGAGCGGCGAAAAGTAGAACAAACGTTGCGGCAGCAAATTGAAGCCGAACGACAACAGCAGCTGCCAGCGTTGATTCAACAGCTGAAGAAAGAGTTCCAGATTGACCAGCCAACCAAAGGGCCGGCGGCAAAGCCGATAGAGTCGCCCAAATCAAAGAAGTAGCGATTCACGCCTTTTCTTGTGTTTTTAGGGGCGTTTCTGGAAAAAGAAACTGGCCCGAGATCGCTCTCGAGCCAGCTCGATCTGGATTTCTAGGCGTACGTCAACTTAGTACCGATAGTAATGATGATGACGGTGGTGACGATAGTAACGATGCCCGCCGTACCAATAGTAAGGCCTGTAGTAATACGGCCGGTAATAGCGGTACGGGTAGTAGTAACCGTATGGATAATATCCGTAGTAGCCCGGCCCGAACCCAACCGAGAAGTACACTTGCGCATCGGAACGCGAGGCTGAAGCAAATGCCAATCCGCCTGCCACCAGTGTAATCAAGAGAAGTTTCTTCATTGTTTTACCTCCCATTAATTAAACTGAAGCTGAAAAGAAAAGTTTTCTGGTTTATTCGGATGGACGAAACTCCGGATATCCCGTGATGCAAAGGCTTTGGCCAACCTGTTCATAAGAAACGCGCTGAAGACGCAGGGCACTCGCAGGCGTTTTGGCGCCGTGACCCCGGAACGCGATTACCGGACCTGCGGTTAGGATGGGGCCCAAATAGAGCTGCACTTTATCAATGACGCGTGCGTCGAGGGCCTGACCAAGAACTTCACCGCCGCCCTCGATCAGCACGCTCGTGACCTCGCGTTCGCCCAGATTTTTCAGCACAGCACCAAGAGACTTGCGGCTATAAATCAGCGTTCGCGGAGCATGCCGGTCGGAAAATAGATAAGCATTCTGCGGCAGGTTTCCTGAGCGACACAATACGACCCGCTGCGGTTGCCGCGCGCTGGGAACGCCGCGCACCGTCAGTCGTGGGTTGTCCGCTCGGACCGTTTGCGCTCCCACCAATATCGCGTCCACCGTGGCGCGAAGCTGATGCGCGTGACGGCGGGCGGAATGTCCTGTGATCCAATGAGACTCACCGGCAGGTCGCGTCAGTCGACCATCGAGCGACATTCCGCACTTTGCGATAACAAAAGGACGACCTGTGACAATCCATTTGTTGAAAGCCTCATTAATTTGTGTGCACTCATCAGCCAAAACGCCTTTTCGTACTCTGACCCCCGCGTTTCGCAATTGCACAATCCCTTTGCCGGAGTGGCGCGGATTTACGTCAATCGCACCGACAACCACGTTTCTAACTCCAGCCTGAACTATGGCATCTGTGCACGGAGCAGTGCGTCCCTTTGTGGAGCACGGTTCCAGAGTCACGTAAAGCGTTGCCCGCGCGGGGACGCGCGCGGCGAAATTACGGAGGCATTCAACCTCAGCGTGATCGCGGCCGGCCCCTCGGTGGTGTCCTCTCGCCGCGATCCGGTTGCCGACGACGAGAATCGCGCCAACCGCGGGATTAGGGCTAGTCTGACCAAGCCCCTTCTTTGCCTCGCTGAGGGCCGCGCGCATGAACTTTTCGTCTCGTTCTCTATCCATTGTTGCGAGACATTCATAATTGTTCTCGCTCGTCGCGGCAACGGCAGTGCTTATCCAAACACTCACTAATCACGCTGTGATCAGAACTTCAGGGAAATCTTTTCGCGTGCTGAGACACTCGGCTAATTCGTGCCTGGAGGGATTCGAACCCCCAACCTTCTGATCCGAAGTCAGAAGCTCTATCCGGTTGAGCTACAGGCACTCTGGGAAAGTCATTAGTGATAAGTGAGACGTGAGAAGTGACAGATTAGAATCCAATGCCGGACTTCTCACTAATCACTCCTCACTTCTCACGTAGCATAAAAAGGGTGGCCGACGGGACTCGAACCCGCAACAACCAGAACCACAATCTGGGGCTCTACCATTGAGCTACGGCCACCAACAATAACGCAGAACAAGATTTTAAGATTCGAATCTCCATTTGCAAACCCGGTGTCTGTTGGTTGTAAGGTTGGACGGTGGTTTTTTTCTCATTTCGCGGTGGGCAGGGCGAAAGGACAAAGGAGGAGAGGCTTTTAACCTTTGCTAAACAAAGGACTCGACTTTCCCAAGTCATTCCCCTAATTCTCGACGCCGGTGGAACGAAAATTTGCCTGCAGCTTGATTGGTGCCTCGGCTGGTCCCGGCGTGAGGCGGGGTGGGTCGGCTTTTCTTGCGGTCTTGTTTTTCCTTCTTCTGATAATTCCGCTTTCGGCGCAGCAGGACGATCCGAGCGAGATTTTTCTTAAAGCTTATCTCTCGGCGCAGCAGGGCGAAAAACTCGAGCGCGAAAACCGATTTAAGACCGCCCTCGCCAAATTTCGGTTTGCTGGAAGCCTAATCGAAGAATTGCGGAGATCGCACTCCGATTGGCAGCCGGCGATCGTGGAGTATCGCGGCCGTAAGATCGGCGAAGGAATCTTGCGCGTCCAGGAACGTATATCGAGGCATGATGAATTGAGCGCGGCTGCCAGTCCTCTGCCGGAGGTTGTTCCTTCACTTCCCGAGAATGAGGCCTGGTCGGAGCCCGGTCCCGAGGTCGTAGATCCGCAACGACTCGACACGATTTCCCAAGGGCCGAGCGATGGGGCGATTCAAGAGGCAACCAGGAAATTGCGTCGCAAGGTGAATCAACTGCAAGCGGCGCTTGAAAAATCGCGCAGCGATCTCGAAACCGCCCAAAAAGAAAAGGCAGCTGTAAACACTCATCTGGAGGAAACAAGCTCCAAGCTTGAGAATGCACGAAAGGAAATCGAGACGTCGAAGCAGTCAGAACGCTCGGTACGCGATGAACTCGCGCAGACGCAGGCATCGATCAAAGCGCTTCAGTCATCGCAAGAAAATGGGCTCGAACAGTTGCGCACGGAGATCGCCGATTTGAAGGATGCCGTTGCTGTTGCGAAAGAGGCGCGTGCAACGGCAGAAAAGCAAAGAGACGAAACCAACGCGAAACTCGCCGAGGCAAACAGGCAAATCAATGCGGTAGAACAGCAGCGCGACAAAGCGATAGCCCAGCTAAAAGCCGGCAGCCAAACGGAACAGCACCCGCAGGCGCTCCTCGGCGAGAATGGCGATCTTAAGCTCAAGCTGGCAGATTTAGAGGAAAACGCGCCCGCTAAGGCCGATTCAACAAGCGCTGAGGAATTGGTGGGAGTGAAGCAGGAGGTTACGCAGCTCCAGCAGCAACTGGCCGAAAGCCAGAAAGGGAATCAGTATCTCGTGGCGAGAGTTGCGGAGCTTTGGGTGCAGTTGGATGAGACTGGCGCGCAGCTTCAGAGCGCGAAGTTGACCGGCAAAAACAGCGAAGAAACGGACCGATTGATGAGAGAAAACGAACTCCTGCGAAACATCGTGGTACGCGAACGGGAGGAAGAAGCGCGTCGGGAGGAAGCAAGAAAATTGATGCTGGCGGACCTCGACAGATTAAGAATCAAATCTGATTCGTTGAATAAGGAGATCGAACTCCTCGCTCAGCCAGTCACAAAACTAAACAGCGAAGAACTCGGTCTGCTTCGTCAGCCTGTGGTTTCAGTTTCGGATCAGAACCGCGGCGCATTGACCGCGAGTTTTATTTTTGCGAAAAAATCCGCGGGAGATTCAGTCGAGGCCGAGGCGACGACGAACAATTCCGGCGGGTTGAAGGAAGAGGCACGCGACGGCCCGCACGGCGTTGTGCACGCCGCCAGGGAAAGCTTCGGCGGCGCGAGTACCGAACCACAGAAACGTATGTCGGGAAGTTCTGACCAAGGATCCGAATGACTTTTGCGCGCTTTAAAGTTGTGCCGTGACTTGACCGCGAAATCTAACGGCGAATTGTTCGTCTAACTGGATTTTCCCACGCAACGGGCCGATCTCAGTCCGATTTCCGAGCCTGAGCGAATGGCGCTCCGCTATCAAGAGCGTCCCGTTGACGATTGATTCTGTATCCGGCACTCTGAGACCGCCGTATCCGTCGCATGAAACCATTTCTTACCGCTAACTGGCGTTATCTGGCGATGCTGAATTACGTTGTCGATCCTGCGCTGATTGAACCGCTCGTTCCGGTCGGAACGGATATCGATTATGAAAACGGCGAGACGTTCGTCAGCATAGTCGGATTTCTGTTTCTCGATACACGTCTTCTGGGTCTTCCAATCCCGTTGCATCGCGATTTCGAAGAAGTGAATCTGCGTTTCTACGTGAGAAGAAAATCGGCTGACACTTGGCGACGCGGTTTAGTCTTCGTCCGCGAGCTTGTGCCTCGCCGTGCGATTGCGCTCGTTGCTCGTGCATTTTATGGGGAGCGGTACTTCGCTCTCCCGATGAAGCACAGAATAGAGCACGTCGATGCTAAACTAAGCGTCGAATACTGCTGGCGACGTGGAAAGAAGTGGGAGTTTCTCAAGATGAGTGCAGCCGGCGAACCGCAATCCATTTCCGCCGGTTCACATGCCGAATTCATTACCGAACATTACTGGGGCTACACCTGTGTCCGGGGCGGTTGCAGCGAGTACCGCGTCGAACACCCTCGCTGGAAAATCTGGAACGCGGCCAGCTTCGAATTTACCGGCGACGTCGCTTCCCTTTATGGCGAACAATTCGTCCAGACTCTGAGTGCGACTCCTCGCTCAGCATTCATTACGGACGGTTCCCCAATTACCGTCCAAAAGCGCGAGGTATTGTTATCTCAATAGGAGTTGCCTCAGCACAAACGGCAGAATCCCGCCATGCCGATAGTAATCGACCTCGATTGGCGTATCGATGCGAACTTTCGCAGGCACAGAGCGCTTCTGCCGATCCTTGCCTTCGATCTCGAGCATTACGGTTTGGCCCGGCTTAATTGTTTCAGATAAATCAGTGATCGAAAAGATCTCTGAGCCTTCGAGCCCGAGGGATTGCGCTGTTGTTCCATCGGGAAATTGCAAGGGCAACACGCCCATGCCGACGAGGTTCGAGCGGTGAATCCGTTCGAAGCTTGCAGCAACAACCGCCTTCACCCCTAACAAACGCGTCCCCTTCGCAGCCCAGTCGCGCGACGAGCCGGTACCGTACTCGTGCCCAGCGAGAATCATCAGCGGAGTATTTGTCTTCGCATATTTCATCGCTGCGTCGAAGATCGACATCTCCTCGCCTTCACCGTTCGCAAAATATTTCGTCACTCCGCCTTCAGTCCCCGGTACCATTAAGTTCTTGATCCGCACATTGGCGAATGTTCCGCGCGTCATCACCAGATCGTTGCCCCGCCGGCTGCCGTAACTATTGAAATCTCGCGGTTCAATCCCGCGCGACTTCAGATATTTTCCAGCTGGCGAAGTTTCTTTGATCGCTCCCGCAGGCGAAATGTGATCGGTCGTTACCGAGTCGCCGAAAATGCCAAGTGCGCGAGCGCCTCGAATCTCCTCAATGTGCCCCGGCTCCATCGAGAAATTTTGGAAGAATGGAGGCTCATGAATGTAGTCGCTCTTCTCGTCCCATTGGTAGATGTCGCCGCTGCTCGATGGAATGTCGTTCCACTTCGGATTTTGATCGGCAAAATCGCGGTATAGTTTGCGGAAGGTTTCGGGTGCAAGCGCCCTTTGCATGGCGTCCCGGATTTCACTGAGACTCGGCCACAAATCTCGAAGGAAGATTTCTTTTCCGTTTTTACCTTTCCCTAACGGCTCACGCGAAAGGTTAATGTGCACGCGGCCGGCGAGCGCAAACGCGACCACCAGCGGCGGCGACATCAGGAAATTCGCCTTGATATGTTGATGGACGCGCGCTTCAAAGTTTCGGTTTCCCGAAAGAACTGAGGCGGCAATCAGGTCGTATTTATTGATCGTCTTCTCAATGTTCGCGTGAAGCGGCCCCGAGTTGCCGATGCAGGTGGTACAACCGTAACCGACGAGGTTAAATCCGAGTTGATCGAGATATTTCTGTAGCCCAGTCTTGTCGAGATAATCGGAAACAACACGCGAGCCCGGCGCGAGTGATGTTTTCACTCCAGGATCGACATGCAGGCCATGCTCGACTGCTTTCTTTGCGAGCAATCCGGCCGCGATCATCACGCTGGGATTGCTCGTGTTCGTGCAACTGGTGATTGCTGCGATCAGGACGCTGCCATGCCCGACGTGAGTGCGACCGTGCGTGAAAACGTCTCTGGACTCAGCTTCAATTTCCTTACCAGGATCCGGTGTTGGCCGGTTTGCAATCATCTCAATCTTGTTGAGTTCATCCCCGGCACTAATTCCCTGGTCTTCTTTTTTATCGGTCGAAAACATTTCCTCGTCGCGAGGCGCGCTGCCGTTCAATTCGACCAGATGCTTTTCGCGAAGATCGGCATTCTGTTTGCCGTACCCGCCATCACGAACCGGCTTTTCGAGCAACTCGCGAAACGTTTTTTCAAGATCCGGCAAATTAATCCGGTCCTGTGGCCGTTTGGGTCCGGCGACGCTCGGCTGCACCTGCGCCAAATCCAGATCGATATCGACGCTGTAATCGATTTCGCTCCGGAGCGGCATGCCGAACATTTTTTGCGCCCTAAAATAATTTTCGAACGCAAGGCATTGTTCTTCGCTGCGTCCGGTCGCCCTCAAGTAATCGACCGACTCTTGATCAATCGGAAAATATCCCATCGTTGCGCCGTACTCCGGCGACATGTTTCCGATGGTCGCGCGATCAGGCACCGGCAGCGATGCAGCTCCTTCACCGTAAAACTCAACGAACTTCCCAACGACTTTTTGCGCGCGCAGCAATTGTGTGATGTGTAGCACCAGATCAGTCGCGGTGACGCCTTCGCGCAGTTGTCCACTCAAGTGCACGCCGACCACGTCCGGCGTCAAAAAGTAAACCGGTTGGCCGAGCATGCCGGCTTCCGCTTCGATTCCGCCTACGCCCCAGCCAACGACGCCAAGACCGTTGATCATGGTCGTGTGCGAATCGGTGCCGACGAGAGTGTCAGGGAAGAAGAGTTGAGAGTTGAGGGTTGAAGGTTGAGAGGAAAGAACGCCCTTGGCCAAGTATTCCAGATTCACCTGGTGCACGATGCCGATCCCTGGCGGGATGAGCTGGAACGTTTTGAACGCCTGCTGTCCCCACTTTAGAAACTGGTAGCGCTCGCGGTTGCGCTTGAATTCCATGTCCAGGTTCAGCTCCAGCGCTCGCGCGGAACCGAAGAAATCGACCTGCACCGAGTGATCAACCACCAGATCGACCGGCACGAGGGGTTCTATGATTTTCGGATCACCTCCGAGTCGTTTCACCGCGCTACGCATCGCGGCGAGATCGACCACCAGTGGCACGCCGGTGAAATCCTGCAAGACGATGCGGGCAACGACGAATGGAATTTCCTCGTTCGCCGGAGATTTCGCGTTCCAGTTCGCCAGCGCTTCGACATCTTTGCGCTGTACTTTTTGGCCATCGCAATTGCGTAGCATCGATTCGAGAACAATCCGGATACTGATCGGCAACCGCGATATTTTCCCAATTCCCCGTTCCTCCAGGACCGGAAGCGAATAAAAAAATGCCTCGCGCCCTTTCCCGGCATTAAATTTCCTCAGCGTCTTAAATTCGTCGTTCATGTTCATGTTCTATCATGCTGAGCGAAGCGAAGGACCGCCTACAGACTCGTAGTGGCATGCCCGGCATTCTGACTGATCAAAAGCACAATTGAGAGGTCCCTCGCCATCTCCGCGGCTCGGGATGACAACTTTAAGCGCGCGCGTCATTTCAATTCTTCCAGTTTTGCTTTGATCTTTTCGAAATTCGGCAATTCTCTCGCGTCGTTGTTGCTCTCCGCGTACTGGATCACACCGTTCTTATCGATGATGAACGCGGATCGTTTCGGCACGCCTCCCATGCCGAGATTCATCTGGGGAAGGAACGATTCGTACATCACGCCGTAATCCCCCGCGATTTTGTGTTCGTAGTCGCTGAGCAACGTCACGGTAATTTTCTCCTTTTGGGCCCACGCTTCCTGCGCGAACGGATTATCGCCGCTTATTCCGTAAACGGTGGCATTCAAACCCGTGTAAGCGTTCAAGCCTGCGCTAACTTCGCACATTTCGGTTGTGCAGGTACCTGTGAAGGCCATGGGAAAGAAAAGCAGAAGTGTGTTTTTCTTTCCGAAATTGTCGCTCAGTTTGATTTGCTTTGGCCCGTCAGCGGCCTTGGTCGATAACATGAAATCTGGCGCTTTAGTTCCAACAGCGAGTGGCATAAATGGATTCTCCAATTTGAGTTCAACGGGGGGGACTTTCAGTATAGGTTCGACAGCGGAGTGGTCAAAACGAAGATCGCGATTCGTTAATCCGTTGAATCGTTACATCGTAATTCCCGACGGAGTTACGAATCTCGAATTTCGGATTACGATTCACTGCATCCCATGGAACTCTTCTGGTGGTCGGTCGCAGTCATCCTGTTCGCGGTCGGCTTGATTGGCACCGTGCTGCCTGTGTTTCCGGGGACAATTATCATTCTTGCCGGCGCGCTTCTTCACCGGATGATGCTCGGGCCGGAGAAAAGCGTTGGCTGGGGAACCATCACGACCCTTGTGCTCCTCACCGCAGCGGCGTATGCGCTCGATTTTCTCAGTGGTTACTTTGGAGCCCGATATTTCGGTGCCACAAAGTGGGGAATGTTCGGCGCGCTACTCGGAGCCGTCGTCGGTATCTTCTTCGGGATCGTCGGATTATTTCTTGGACCGGTAATTGGCGCGGTCGCCGGTGAATTCATCGCCGGCAAACGAATGATAGATGCCGGCCGGGCCGGCTGGGGAAGTTTGCTGGGAAATCTCGGTGCGATGATTTGCAAACTTTTTATTGCGCTCGTGATGATCGCGATTTTCTTCATGACGGTGCCGCCCCCGTTTTGATGGGGTCATGTCGATCGGGGTCGAGACATCCTTAATTTCCCACACGATACCTACTAAACCGGGGCTCATTACCGCAAATGAAGAATGGTTTAGCTTATCGGCGTTTCATCCGCCCGATCTTCGGTTCTCTTTTCTTCCTGGCTGGCTGTGATAAGTTATTTGGCGATGGCAGATGATCGCTGGCGAGCTGCTTGCGGCTTGCTGGAGGAAAGTCCGAACACCATACGGCGGCACGCCGCGTAAAACACGCGGGCGTCACAGTTGAAAAACTGCGATGACGGAGAGTGTCACAGAAAAAATACCGCCGGTTCTTTGGCAACAAAGTGCAGGCAAGGGTGAAAAGGCGAGGTAAGAGCTCACCGCTCGCGGAGCAATTCGCGAGGCACGAAAAACCCCATGCGGTGCAAGACAAAACAGAGGAAGGGTAGCCGGCCCGATTTATCCTCGGGTATCGTCGCATTACGGTCCCGCGACCGCGGGATCGGACTCTTGGAGAAATCTGGGAGAGATAAATGATCATCCTCAGTATTTTGCTAGCAAAAGTGCTGGGACAGAATTCGGCTTATCGCCATCAAAAATATGAAGGGCGCTTTCGGAAACGAAGGCGCCTTTCGCTTTTGCAATTCGAGCGGGGAGAGCGCGCTCTGACGCCGGTAGCCAATTTTAGGCCACAGAAGGCTTAAGCTTAGACTTTTTGTGCAGCAGCGGCAGAACTTTGTCCACCAACGCGTCAGACGTGATGCCGTGTTTCTTCCGCAGGATTGGAACCGCGCCATGCTCGATGAATTGATCGGGCCAGCCTATGCGCACTACCGGCGTGTTGATCATTTGCGAGTGCAAATGTTCCATGACCGCGCAGCCGAAACCGTTGTACAAAACATGATCTTCGATCGTGCACACGACTTCGACGCTGCGCGCGAAAAATTCGAGCGTGCCGGTATCCATCGGTTTGATCCATCGCGGATTGATGAGCGCGACGGAAATTCCTTTCTCCTCCAGTTTGCGGGCGGCTTCCTCGGCCACTTCAAACATGTTGCCAAGCCCGAATATTGCCACGTCGCGCCCATGCTGCACGACTTCCGCCTTGCCGATCTCGAGCAGCTTGGGTTCCGGTTTGATTTTTGCGCCTGGCCCCGACCCTCGCGGGTAACGAACGGCAATTGGGCCGGAGTTGTAGTGCGCCATGGTCCAAAGCATATCGACGAACTCGTCCTCATCCTTCGGCTGCATGTGCACCCAATTGGGGATGTGGCGAAGGTACCCAATGTCGAACAAACCGTGATGCGTTGGGCCGTCGTCGCCGCTTAATCCGGCGCGGTCCATGCATAACTTTACATTCAAGTTCTGGATGGCGATGTCGTGAATCGCCATGTCGTAGGCGCGCTGGAAAAAGGTGGAGTAAATTGTCAGGAATGGTTGCAGTCCTTGCGTTGCCAACCCGCAGGCGAAAAGCGTGGCATGCTCCTCCGCGATACCGACATCGAAATAGCGGCCGGGATGCGCCTTGGCGAAATGCGAAAGGCCGGTCCCGCTCGGCATTGCGGCGGTGATGGCAACGATCTTTTGATTTGTCTCCGCAAATTTGGCGAGCGTTTTGCCGATAATTTCCGAATACGTCGGCGTAGGCGTTGGCGCAGTCTCGCCGCTCTCGATCTTGTATTTGCCGAGACCGTGGAATTTATCCGGTTGCTTGAGCGCCGGGGCGTATCCCTTGCCTTTCTTGGTGAGAATGTGCAGCAACACCGGCTCTTCCTGCGTCTTCAGAAATTCGAATGTCCGGGTCAGCAATGGAATATCGTGGCCGTCAATTGGGCCGTAATAACGCAGGCCCAACTCCTCGAAGATGACACTCGGCACGAGCAAGCCTTTGACGCTTTCCTCCACTTTGTGTGCGAGGTGTACGCCCGTTTTCCCAAGAATCGCCTGGACAAAGTCGCGAGCCTTATCGTGCAGATGCGCATAAGTCGGATTCGTGACGATGCTGTTCAGGTAATTAGCTATCGCGCCGACGTTTTTCGCGATCGACCATTCATTGTCGTTGAGCACGACTATGAAACGCTTCGTGTGCGCTTTTACATTGTTGAGTGCTTCGTAGCTGATCCCGCACGTGAATGCGGCGTCTCCCGCTACGACGATGATGTTCTCGTCCCCACCACGAAGGTCGCGTCCAACCGCCATACCGAGCGCAGCGGAAAGCGCCGTCCCCGCATGACCGGCACCGTAGCAGTCGTGTTCACTCTCGGTGCGCAAAAGAAAACCGTTGAGTCCGCCGAATTGGCGCATCGTATCAAAACGATCGAGCCGGCCGGTAAACATCTTGTGAACGTACCCTTGATGACTGACGTCCATAACGAATCGGTCGTGCGGCGTGTTAAAAACCCGGTGCAGGGCAATTGTCAGTTCAACAACACCGAGATTTGGGCCCAGATGCCCTCCGGTCTGGGATAGGACTCCGATGAGCTCTTCCCGCACATCCTGCGCAAGTTGGGGCAGATCCTGTTCGCGCATCGCCTTGATATCAGCGGGCGATTGAATCCTATCGAGCAGGCGCGAGGCGGTGGCTGTTGCCTCAGAGGTCTGAGACGAATCAGAAGAGTTTGATTTCATCATTTGTGCTTTCGGATTCATCGACGCGTTCGGTCGGAGCAGCCGGTTCCGGTATGGGCTCGAAATCCTTAACTATCGTCTTTCCTGCGCTGTTGCGAGCTATGATTTCGATCTTTTGCTCGGCCTTCGCAAGTCGTTCCTGACAAACTTTTACCAGATTCATTCCCTCTTGGTAGCGTACGATTAGATCCTCGAGCGGGAGTTTGCCGGATTCCATTTGCTCGACAATCTTTTCGAGCCGATCCATCGCGCCTTCAAAGTTAAGCTCTGCTTCGCGCGACTTCGGTTTGCTGCTCATGGGGAAAACGGAGGAATTAAGCACAGCTTAGCCAGGAGAAAAGGGGCGACTTACGCGGTGCACCCACCAAGAGCGGAGCGAATTGCACGCTTTAAGGCCTTTAAAGGACGCACCAAATAAGCATTCGCGTCAATTCAAAGCGCGGCCGAATATTTCCGCTCTGCATCCATGAAAAAAATGCCGGCAATTTCGCGTTTGTGGTGGCGTCGACCGAAGGATACGAATTGGGCCGAGTTATCGCCCGGGGCATCCTATCACGGGATGTGGGACACGGTCGCACGTTTCGCGGCTGAAATTCGGGCCAGCGATTTCATGGCTGAGATGATCCGCCGCCGCGATGCGTACGGCAGCGAAGGTGTGATGGGAGCGCTCGATTGCGCGACGCTTTATGGATTGACGCGTTGGCTCCGGCCGGCGGCGATCGTGGAGTCCGGGGGATATATTGGAATGTCGTCGGCCTTTATCTTGAAAGCGCTTGCTGACGAAAAGCTCACAGCGGCGAAATTGTACAGCATTGAATTGAGCCAGAGATGCGACCAAGGCGCTTTGATTCCGGATGAATTGCGATCCGTCTCGGGCGGTTTCGTGCCGATGCGCGGCAACGTCGAAGATTTCCTTAAGCGCAACGCGCTCCCTTCAGCCATCGACATGTTTCTGCACGACAGCTCGCATAGCTATCGGCATATGTTCTGGGAGTTCCGCCAATTTTGGCCGCGACTACGCGATGGCGGATTGCTCGTGTCGCACGACGTACAGATGAACGCGGCGTTTCCCGAATTCGTAGCCAAGACTTATGCGCACGATAAAGAAACCGGACGCCTCGACGCGCAGCGGACATCACATTACGAATGGGGCCGCTGGGGTTACATCGGCTTCGCAATTAAGAAAGGCTAACTTTTCCGTTACTAAAGCAGGCGTTTTCTGTTCGCCGATCCTTCGATTAGCTTTTCCAATCGTTTCAGCCGCGTCGCCTCCTGTTTTGCACTCACGATCCACCACCCGATTGCTTTTCGATATGGGGGTGGCTGAGCGTAAAAGAAATCCCATGCGGCTTTGTTTTGCCTCAGCCTTTTCTCGTAAGGCGCATCGAGATTGGCGCTCCTTTGTTCGTATGAATAAATGCCCGACTTATTTTCTTTTCGCGCATTAAACGCGGCCATGCCGGGGGGCTTCATTAAGCCTTTCTCGCTCAATTCTCGCGCGCGCTTGATGTTGACCGCGCTCCAAATGCTTCCGCGTCTTCGTGGCGTAAATCGACTGGTGTAACGCAGATCATCAACGCTCTTGCGGATACCATCGATCCAGCCAAAGCAGAGCGCTTCATCCACCGACTCCGGCCACGTGATGCTCGGCTGCCGTGAACTCTTCTTATGATACCCGACCCATAATTCTTGGGTGATAGCATGATTCTTCTCCAGCCATCTGCGAAAATCGTGTGCTGATTTGAAGTATTTGATCTTCATCGCAACTGATCTCATCATGCCGAGCGAAAGATCAAGAACTCGCGGGGTACGCGAGCCAGGACTGCGATCACGCATTTACGAGGATGATTAACCGATCTGCTTCTTGTAAGATTCCGCGTCTTTCAACTGTTTGAGATCGCCGGCGTTCTCGAGTTTGAGAACGAAAATCCAGCCCTGGCCATACGGTTCTCGGTTGATCAGGGCCGGGTCTGCTTCGAGCGCTTTATTTACTTCCACGACCGTTCCCTTCACCGGCGCGTAAATGTCGCTCGCTGCCTTCACTGATTCCACAACCGCGATCGCTTCTTTGGCGTTCGCGTGTCGATCCATCTTCGGTAATTCGACGTAAACCACGTCGGTCAATTCAGATTGGGCGTGATCCGTAACCCCGACACGGACGTTGTCGCCTTCACGTTTAATCCATTCGTGTGATTCGGTGTAGAGCAGTTCGTCAGGAACATTCATTTTTTTTTGTAGAGCGGTTTCTTTTCTATGATAGCTGGAAACTGTTGTCCGCGGATTTCGATATCGATTTGGGCGCCGATTTTCGCGCGCGCCGTCGAGACATACGCCATGCCCACGCCCCAGTTCAAGCTCGGAGAAAGGGTGCCGCTTGTTACTTCGCCAATGCGCTCGCCCTTCTCGAAGACGGCGTAATGCGGTCGCGGCGGAGGTCCTTTTTCTTTCATTCGAAATGGCACGAGCTTTTCGCGCGGTCCTTTTTCTTTTGTTCCGAGCAAAACGTCGCGTCCGATGAAGTTTGATTTTGTCAGATCGACAAAGAATCCCAGCCCTGCCTCGATCGGATTTCGTTCTGGGGACAGGTCGGAGCCGTTCAGCGGGTAGCACATTTCGAGGCGCAATGTGTCGCGCGCACCGAGACCGCTGGGCTTAATTCCCAATGGCCTGCCTTTTTCGAGCGAGGCGTTCCAAAACTTCACCGCATCCGGCGCGCGAAAGAAAACTTCAATACCGTCCTCACCCGTGTACCCAGTGCGAGCGACGGAGACAGTCGTTCCTTCGAATCGAAAATCGGCAATCGAATTTCGCGGCGGGAGATTAATGCCCGCACCGAACAGCGCGTGAAACAACTCGGCGATCCGCGGACCTTGAATGGCGACTCCGCCGAAATCCGCGCTGCGATTTGTAATCTCACAAGGAGCGGCGGTCTCCAGTCCGCCGCTGGGGCGATCAGGAGATCGCCCCTCCTTGAGATGCTTTTGCAGCCAAGCGAAATCTTCATCTGTCCGTGCCGCATTGACGACCAGCAGAAATTTCTGCTCGTCAATCCGATAAACAATCAGGTCGTCAATGATACCGCCGCGCTCGTTCAACAGGAAGCTGTATTGACCCATACCAACGTCGAGTTTGCCGACGTTATTTGTGAGCATGGTATTGAGCCATTCGCGCGCGCCTGCCCCGTCCACAATCAATTGTCCCATGTGCGAAATATCAAAGATGCCGACGTTGTTTCGCACCGCCTGATGTTCCTCGACGATGCTCGTGTATTGCACCGGCATGAGCCACCCGGCGAAAGGGACCATTTTCGCGCCGAGCCGAACATGTTCTTCGGAAAGCGGTGTTTTTTTGGGCGCAACAGTTTCGCTCACGCGCCAAAGTAAGCAGCGCAGCGATTGCATGCAAAGGTGGATCGGCTTCTCCGAAGACGATGGCAGAGGATTCGCCAAAGGCGCAAATGTCAGGCGGCAAAGCCGCATTTATTGCTATCGCGTTGAGGACAACGCGATCCACCTTGCGCGCAAACTGCGGGCCTTTACCGTGCGTCGCGATGACTTGGCTCGACAAACTCGAACGGCGCCTCGGTTTTCTCGCTGTCCCGGGGTTGATGCGAATCGTGGTCGCTTTTAACGCGCTCGTTTTTCTGTTGGTTCGTTTGAACCCTGGTTTTCGTTTCGTGGTCGATCTCGATCCCGGGCGGATTCGCCACGGCGAAATCTGGCGACTAATCACCTATATTTTTCTTCCACAGACCGACAGTTTTTTGTGGGTTTTCCTTCTCCTTTGGTTTCTCTGGTTTATTGGTGAAGGCCTTGAACAAGCCTGGGGAGCGTTTCGCCTCACGCTTTATTTCATCGTCGGAATGATCGGCACGACAGTCGCCGCATTTTTCTTCGGAGCGCGTTTTTCCAACTCAATGTTGTACGCGTCCTTGTTTTTCGCTTTTGCCCGGTTCTATCCCGATCAAGTAATCTATCTTTTTTTCGTCTTGCCGGCGAAAATCAAATGGATCGCCTGGGTCTCGGCAGCGTTCTTATTGTTTGGCTTTGTTGTCGGTACGAATTCCTATCGCATGGCGCTGGTGGCTGCGATGGCCAATTATTTGATCTTTTTCGGTCCAGAAATAATTCACGATGCTCGGCATCGCGGCGAAGTCTCGGCGCGACGAAGCCGCTACGCACGGAGTTCTCGAAGTGAAGCCGAGCCACTCCACAAATGCTCCGTGTGCGGCGCGACCGAATTGAGCGATCCAAACCTCGATTTCCGCGTAGCCCGCGACGGCGAGGAATATTGCATGGCGCATTTGCCGAAAGCGCCAACGCCGGCATGATGACGTGGCATCGGCATCCTGCCGATCGGACATCCGCTGGAAGCGCATGCCACCGCGCTACCCCTTGACCGGAAATTTTCGCGTCCGAAACTAACCGCGATGACTGACAAGAGTACCACGCTCATTCCACAAGAGGGCTGGCATTGTTTTCATTTGTATTACCGGATCGAGTACGGCCAATGGCAATTACTCAGCCGTGACGAACAAAATGCGGCAAAGACAAATCTGTCGTCCCTCGTGCAGGAGGTTCGTGCGATGGAGTCAACCCAATTGCTTACGCTTAGCATGGTCACGCCGAAAGCCGACGTCGGTTTCATGTTGATCGCGCCCGACCTGCATAATGCCAACAAAAGTGAAAAGCGTCTCTCGCTCTCGTTAGGCGCTGACGTGCTGAGTCCAGTTTACAGTTATCTGTCGCTTACCGAGGAAAGCGAATACATCACCAGCGAAGATGAATACATACAGACGCTTGAGCCCGGTGTGCGGAACGATTCTGCAAAACTCGATGAATCCCTCACAGCGTTTCGCGAGCGAATGAAACATTACCGGCAGGAGCGCGTTTATCCGACATTGCCCGATTGGCCGGTCGTTTGCTTTTATAACATGAGCAAACGCCGTGGAGAACAGCGCAACTGGTATGCCCTGCCGTATGATGAGCGCCGCAAACTGATGAAAGGACACGCGACAGTAGGCCGCGAGTTCGCTGGCAAAGTGAAACAGCTCATCACGGGCTCGACCGGCCTCGACGATGCGGAATGGGGCGTAACGCTGTTTGCGCGCGATACATTTCAAATCAAAGCGATCGTTTATAAAATGCGTTTCGATCCCGTCAGCGCAGAGTACGCGGACTTCGGCGAATTTTATGTCGGCATTCAATTGCCACTGGACGAATTGTTCCGGCGATTGCAGCTGTAGCAATCTTCCTCTCCCTCTTCCTTCTAGTCTTACTCGTTGTCCCGGGCTGCGCTGAGATTAAGATGCAGAGGAAGAGGAAGATTCTTTCGGATGGGTGACAGAGTGGTTGATTGTGCACGCCTGGAAAGCGTGTGTGCCGAAAGGCACCGGGGGTTCGAATCCCCCCCCATCCGCGGTTGATCTCTTGGGCTTGCTCCTGCTCTCGTTTGTTAAGGGCCAACCGGCCGTTGTTCGACGACTTGCAATTCCTGCCGCAATTTGACCACGCTCCCGTGTGGGAGAACACCGCGAAAGTTTACGGTGGGATAAATCATGCAATCGCGGCCGATCACCGAGCCCGGATTGATCACTGCGTTGCAACCGATCTCCGAACGATCGCCAACAATCGCGCCGAATTTTCTGAGGCCTGTCGGAATGTGGCCATCGGCTGCTACGACCGCGATTTCGCCGTGATCCAGCTTTACGTTTGAGAGAATCACGCCCGCGCCGAGATGGGCGTGATGGCCAATGATCGAATCACCCACGTAATTGAAGTGCGGCACCTGCACTTCATCGAATAGGATGGAATTTTTGAATTCGCACGAGTTGCCCATGACTACTCCGTTGCCGACGATCACGTTTTCGCGCACGTAACAGCCGCTGCGAATGTGGCAGTTTTCGCCGATCCACGCCGGGCCTTTCAACACAGCGCCCTGCTCAACGACCGTTCCTCTGCCGATAAAAACATGGTTGCTGATAAACGGTTTGCCCATCAGCTCGGCCAGGATTGCAGGCTTGAGACGAAATTGCAGGTAACTGGCGATTTGTTTGAGCGCGTCCCAGACATAATTCTGTTTTTCGAACAACTTCGGGTGAGCCGTGTGTTCGAGATCGAGAAAATCGGCGGGCGCAAACATTTCAGTGCTCAAGATGACGAATGCATCCGTTGGTTGCTAGTGCATTTTTCTGCTAGCCGGATGTGACTCGTGGCGTAAGTTTTTGGCCGTCCTTCGTGTCGCGCACCTCCCAGCCCAGCTCGGAAATTCGATCGCGCAGTTCGTCGCTTCGTTTCCAATTGTTTTCGCGTCGCACGTTCTGCCGCTGCTCTGCGAGCTGCGCCACTTCGGCCGGTACTGCGACCTCCGACTCGCTTTCGAGATCGAGGACTGTGTTGATTCGTTTCCACCAATCCAGCCATGTTTTAGCTGAGGTGGCATCGCGTTTGTTTTCATTCATCGCACGATTCGTCTCGCGAATCGTTTCGAAGAGAAATCCCAGCGCGGCGGAAATGTTTAGATCGTCATCGAGGGCATTCTCGAAGTCTGGTTCAATTGAACGTTGGGCGTTCGGCGTTGAGCGTTGGACATTTTCTTCTTTTGCGATTTCCCGGAGCCGCGCGAGCCATTCATCAATTCGACCTAACGATTCGCGCGCCTCTTTCATTCCCTCCCAGGTAAAATTGAGCGGCACCCGATAATGCACACGCAACAGCGCGTAACGAAGTTCGCGGCCAGTGTAACCTTTCGCCAGAACATCCGGCACGGTATAAAAGTTGCCTAACGACTTTGCCATTTTCTGGCCATCGACCAGCAAATGCGCGCAATGCAGCCAGTAACGGACGAATTTCTTTCCGGTCACGCCCTCGCTCTGTGCAATTTCCGCCTCGTGATGCGGGAAAATATTATCGACGCCGCCGCAATGGATATCGATCTGATCACCCAACAACGCAGTCGCCATCGCGCTGCACTCGATGTGCCAGCCGGGCCGGCCCGACCCCCATGGCGAGGCCCATTTTACATCGCCATCTTCTTCGTCCCACGCTTTCCACAGCGCGAAATCTCCGATGTGTTCCTTGTCGTATTCGTCATGCTTCACGCGTCCTGTCGATTGCAATTGCGTGAGATCGAAGTGCGCGAGCTTGCCGTAATTCGGACATTTGTTGATGCGAAAATAAACTGATTTGTCGTCCGCCTGGTAAGCCAGGCCGCGTGCAATAAGCTCGCGGATCATGTCGATCATCCTCTCGACGTAACGCTGGTCGGTGGCAGCGGGGAATTCATCTGCGCGTTTGATCCGCAACGTTTCGGAATCTACGAAGAACGCCTGTTTGAATTGCTCGGTGAATTTCGCCAACGGCACCTTCGCTTCCCGCGCGCCGCGAATCGTCTTGTCATCTACGTCGGTGATGTTCATCACCCGATGCACCTTGTAACCGCGCAGCTCCAAATGACGCTGAAGCAAATCCTCGAAGATGTAAGCGCGAAAATTTCCGATGTGTGCACGGCTGTAGACGGTTGGCCCGCAAGTGTAGATGCTGACTGCGTTCCCGGTCGAATCGCGTGGTTCGAACTCTTCGATCTTGCGCGGGTAGGTGTTAAAGAAGCGCAACGCCATTAGCGTGGTAGGGACAGACCGCCGAGCTGTCCGCTGCGTTTACGGCGCGCCCGGCGGTCGCGCCCTACCTCAACGGTTGCCACCGCCATCGCGGCAATTCCCTCTCCTCGTCCGATCGCGCCGAGTTTTTCGTTCGTGGTCGCTTTAACGCCAACATTCGAGTCCAAAATACCGATCGCGTCCGCGATTATCTTTCGCATCGCTGCAATGTGCGGCACAAGTTTCGGTTCTTCAGCGATGATAGTTGCATCGACGTTCAGTACGCGCGCTTTGTTCTCGGCAAGCAATTTACTCACCTGCTTCAAAATCTGGATGCTGCTAATCCCGCGAATAGACTCGTCCGTGTTCGGGAAATGCTGACCAATATCGCCGGCGCCGATCGCGCCCAATAATGCGTCCGCGATCGCGTGAGACAAGACGTCTGCGTCTGAATGTCCTTCCAGTCCGCGGGAGTGCGCGATCTCGACACCGCCAAGGATCAATTTTCGACCTTCAGCGAGGCGATGCACGTCGTAGCCAATTCCGCATCGAATCATGGGCTTCGCCGCGTTAAATCGTTGAAGAGTTGAAGCGTTGAATCGTAAATCCGATGCAACTCCGAAAGGTTCCGCGAGCGAGGCGATGTAACGGCATAACGAGTCGCGCAGATTACGCGTGCCTCATGGTTGGCCATTAATTCATTCATCATTCGCGCTTCATCATTTATCACAGTTTGAGATTAATCACGCCGTTAGACGCCACAATGCTGTATTTATCTTTCATGTCCGCGCGCGGGCGAAGGTCGACAGTTCCGCCGGCGTTTTCAACCAGTAGCCACCCGGCTGCGATGTCCCAAAGACTGATTCCCTGCTCAATGTAAGCATCGAGTCGTCCGCAGGCGACATAAGCCATGTCTAGCGCGGCGCTGCCGAGTACTCGGCATTTGCGCACACGATGAACCATTTGCTGGAGCAACGGGAAATTTGCGCTGATCGTCTCGCCGGTCTTGGCGAGCCCGACAGAGACCACTGCTTCAGCAAGGCCCGCCCGGTCGCTCACGTGAACGGGATCACCATTGAGCTTTGGAGTCTCGCCTTTTTGTCCCTTCCACATTTCCCGGCGGATTGGGTCGTAAATAACACCGACCATGATCTCATTGCGAAAGCGCAGCGCGATCGAGACGCAAAAATGTGGAATCCCATAGAAATAATTCACAGTGCCATCAAGCGGATCGATGACCCATTGGTACTCGCTGGATTGATCACCCACGGTTCCTTCTTCGCCATAAAGCGCGTGTTTTGGAAATTCTTTGAGAAGCAGCTTCGTAATTAACTCCTGTGTCTGAATATCGATCGCCAACTTGATGTCGTGCGCCGTAAAGACATTGACCTGCTGCGCGCGGCCGAAATTTTTGCGAAGCAACTTCCCGGCAGCGCGCGCCGCCTTTTCAGCCGCATCGAGATAAGGCTTCATATATTGTCATTCTGAGCGAAGCGAAGAATCTCTGGCTTAATGTGCCGATCGCTCATGGGAATAAACCGAGATGTTTCGCTCCGCTCAACATGACAGAGCAAAAAAACCGGGAGGAAAATAAATTCTCCTCCCGGGGTTGAAGTTAGGGTTGTGACTCCGAAAGCCTTCGGAGCCGTTAATCAAGCGTGGGGCGTTAATGCCTCTTTTTCTTCGCTGATTTTTTCTTTGCTGCTTTTTTCTTCTTCGCCATCGACTAATTCCCCCCTTTCATCCGCAACACGCGCGGAACTCTGTGAAGAGTTGGGAATGACTTCACTTATTCGAGTTCAGTTAATCGTCACATTTTTTTTGTCAAACATTTTGTTGCGAATTTTGAAAATATTTTCACAAGCTCGCGCGCGATAATTCTTTTTGGCGCGCGAGAAATTTTCTCTTTTTCGCCATTTCGAAACAAAATCGTCACTTCATTCACGTCGCTCTCCATTCCCGAATTTGCGCCGCTGACATCGTTTGCAACGATGATGTCGCAATCCTTTTCGCGCAGCTTCTTCGCGGCATTTTCTTTCACGTGATCTGTTTCCGCAGCGAAACCTACGAGAAGAAATTGCCGGTCTTGCCGGTGACCTAACGAATCGAGAATGTCGCGCGTGGGAATCAGTTCGAGCGAAAACTTCTCGCCGTGCTTTTTGGTTTTAGTCGACGAAACGTTTGCCGGCTTGTAATCCGCGACCGCGGCGCACAAGACGCATATGTCAACCTGGTCCGCATGGTGGTGCACGGCTTCGAACATTTCGTCACTCGTTAAAACGGAAATCAGTTGCGCGTCGCGCGGCGCCTCGAGGTTCACCGGGCCTGAAATCAAGGTGACATGGTGCCCGTCAGCCAGGGCCGCTTCGGCGATGGCGTAGCCCATTTTTCCAGATGAGCGATTCGAAATGTAACGAACCGGATCGATCGGCTCGCGCGTGGGCCCGGCCGTGATGAGGAATCTCACGCGATCAAATTATCCTGGCGGGCAAGCAAGAACTCCGCGCGGAACGCGATGTCATTTACTTTCCAGAGTCTGCCGACGCCTTCGTAGCCGCAGGCAAGCATTCCTTCTTCTGGCCCGATAAATTCAGCGCCGCGCGCTTTCAATTTTTTCACGTTATCCACAGTGGCAGGATTCTCCCACATTTTTCCATTCATCGCCGGCGCCAGCAAAATTGGGGCGCGGGTCGCGAGTGCGATGGCTGCAAGCGGGTGATCGGCCAGTCCATGCGCGAGCTCGGCGATGATGTGCGCAGTCGCCGGAGCAATCAGGAGGAGGTTCGCGCGATCCGCCAGCTCAATGTGGCCGGGTCGCAAACTTTCCTTTTCGTCGAAGAAACTGGTGGTCACGGGATTTTTTGAAAGCGTCTGCAAAGTGAGTGGAGAAATAAATTCCGTCGCATCCCGCGTCATGACGACAAAAACTTCGTGGCCCTGTTTGACCAGCAGACTGGCGAGCTCGGCAGACTTGTACGCAGCAATCGATCCCGTCACTCCGAGCACGACGGTTTTCGTGCCCGGTCGAATGCGCACAACTTTCCGCGCGCTCGCTTTATCGCGTTTCCTTTTGGAATCTCTGCCTTCTGCAATCATTTCTCGATCAAACGCCGGCTTAAATAGCCTTCTGCCTCCATGATCTGCCGGAATCTCCGCAAATCTTCCTCGATCGATCCACTGATAATAGTATAACGATAGTCGCGCCAGTGTTCCATTTCCCGGGCGGCGGTGGCCAGGCGCGAATCGATTTGCTCCACGGTTTCCGTTCCGCGATTTACCAGGCGTTTTCGCAATTCCTCAAGATCGGGAGGCATAAGAAACACGTCGGCCAGAGCATCCCGGATAAGAGGATCGCCGCAGTTCCGAATAACAGCGGCGCCCTGTGTATCGATGTCGATCAAAACATTCCTTCCGCTTTTTAGATTTGTTACGACCGGTTCGCGCAGGGTCCCATAACGGTCTCCGTGCACCTGCGCGTGCTCCAGAAAATCTCCCTTTTCAGCTCGCTCGCGAAAATCTGCATCGGAAAGAAATTGATAATCTTCGCCGTCAATTTCGCCTGCGCGAGGCGCTCGCGTGGTGCAGGAGACCGAATAAAAAAGATTGGGAGATTGACGAATCCTTTCCACCAGTGTGGTCTTACCCGCGCCCGATGGAGCAGAAACCACAAAAAGAATTCCGCGGCGGCTGAATTTTTTACTCAAGGTTTTGGGCTTGCTCGCGAATCTTCTCTAGTTCCGCCTTGCAGGCGATGACGCGCTGGGAAATTGCTGCGTCATTTGCTTTTGCGCCAAGCGTGTTGAGCTCGCGAAACATCTCCTGGGTGATGAATTCCAGAGTGCGCCCGACCGGTTCTTTGCTGCGCAGATGATGCGCAAACTGGGCGAGATGACTTTCAAGACGCGTTAGTTCCTCCGACACATCTGCGCGATCGGCAAAGAATGAGATCTCTTTCAACAGACGCTCATCGTCACTGGCAATCGGCAAGCCAGCCTTTTGGATGCGATCGAGAAGGACGGCACGATATCGTTTCACCACATCGGGATGAAATGCGTGGATTTCTTTGAGTTTTCTACGGATTGCTTTCAGGCGATGGATCAAATCCTTGGCCAGATGTTTCCCCTCGCGTTCGCGCATTTTAATTAAATCTGAAAGGGCACCGCGCAGCGCGCGATCGATCGCCGGCCATGCTTCTTCCGCGTTCAAGGCCTGTTCAGGAAAACGCATCACTCCCGGGGCCTGCAGGATTGTGCTGATCGTGATCTCGCCGGGGGCATTCAACTCCTTTTGCAATGCACGCATCGCTTCGTGATAAGAGCGCGCCAACTCGGTATCGAGCGCCAGGTTTCGCGCGCCGTTGGGGCTACTGTGGAGAGCAATTGTGGCGTTGGTCCGGCCGCGCGAGATATTTTCATTGATCGTCTGGCGAATACGCGGTTCGAGTTCGGCCAGGTCGCGCGGCAGATTGATCACGATATCGCTCTGCTTTCGATTCACTGAATTGAGCTCCACGCTGAATTTTCTTCCAGCGTGGACCACTTCAGCGCGGCCATATCCAGTCATGCTTCTCATTCGATGCAAAAGTTTATGCCAGAGAAACGCTCAACGTTCAACGGAAAGCAGCAAAGCGATGCGGGGACAAGCCGTTGAAAAGCACCGGGGCATCCGTTATGCACGCGTGTGAACCACTGGCAGCAGGAGCTTATTGCAGGCGCCATCTTCGCAATCACCTACGTTCTCATCAGCGGCCGGCAACTCAAGATTCTGCCCTTGAATCGCCCCGCCGCGGCCTTGTTAGGCGCGGTACTAATGATTGCGACTGGGGTGATGACACCCGAGCGCGCGTATCGCGCAATCAACTACGACACATTGGTGCTGCTGCTGGGTATGATGCTCATCTCGGCCTACCTGGATCTCGCTCATTTTTTCGAATGGGCGGCGGAACTGGTTCTGAATTTCTCGCGAACTCCCGTGCATCTGCTGCTTTATGTCACGCTCACTTCGGGAATTCTCTCGGCGCTGTTAGTGAACGACACAATTTGCCTGATGCTCACCCCGCTCGTCGTGGCAGTTATCAGGCGCGGCAAGCTGCCCCTTCTGCCATACCTCGTTGCGCTCGCGACCAGCGCAAATATTGGCAGTGTGGCCACGCTGGTCGGGAATCCGCAAAATATGATCATTGGACACTTCTCGCACATCTCCTTTCCGGAATTTTCGCGGTCGCTCCTGCCGGCGGCCGCTGTTGGGCTGGCAATCAATTTTTTCATTTTGCGTTTTGGTTTTCGAAAAATTTTGCGCGTGACAGCGATTGATCGGGCCGACTATCCAGCCCCAAAACTGGAGAGCGGCTTGTTCGCGCTTGTTTGTGTTGTGTTGGTGTCGATCTTTGGCGGTTTCTTAGCCGGCCTGAACCTGGCGTGGACAGCGATGGCTGGGGCGGCACTTGTGATGGTACTCGCGCGACGCGACACGCACGGGGTGCTGAAGCTGGTCGACTGGCATCTGCTCCTTTTTTTCGCGGCGCTCTTCATCGTAGTCGATGGCTTAAGCGATACCGGCCTGCCAGCTGCGATTTACTCGCGGTTGCAACCGATCTTCGGATCAAGCGCGCCGGCGCAGGCATGGAATCTCACCTGGTTTTCCGTGGTCGGATCGAACGTTTTCTCAAACGTGCCGTTCGTGTTGGTGGCAGGAAACTGGATCGCGCGATTCGCGGAACCGGCTTTGATGTGGAAGGTGCTCGCGCTTTCGACGACGTTTGGTGGCAATCTCACTATCGTGGGTTCGGTCGCGAACATGATCGTGGTTGAATCAGCGCGCGATCATATCCAGGTCGGTTTTTGGGATTACGCGCGCTTTGGAATTCCTATTACCATTCTGACGACCGCCGCCGGTGTGACCGTGTTGCTGGTCTTGCGCTAAGAAGATCGACAATTGCGCGGCGATGAGGAGAAGGGATGGGGACCGACTCAATTCGGCGGATGGAAAACCAGCGCTGAGAACGATTGTCGATCTTCGGCGGGCCCTGGTGAAAAATGCGCAGCGTCACGCGATGATGCGTGAATGGAAACACGAACTTGTAAGCGGGACGTTGCCGCGAACTTGACGGCCTTAAGCCGTCAAGTTTGAGCGGTGGCAGTATCCACATGCCGTGCCAGCGTGCGGATGATTGTTCGAGAAGAACTCTGCCATTATTAGTGACGAATGCGTGTGTTTCGATAAGTCGCTTGGTGCGCGGTCTAGATTTCTTGATTGGCAGCGCTTCCGGATTTTTAGCTCGGCAAAATTTTTTTACCGGACAGACGTTGCATTTGGGTCTGTCCGCTAGGCAAACCAGCGCGCCCAGATCGATAAGCGCGGAATTGAAACGCGCTGCATTGCGGCTGGGAACAACTTGTGCGGCGCTCTCCCAGAGTTTTTCGCGGCCGATCGCGGAATCAATCGGGGCGCGCATGTCAAACAGGCGGGCGAGCAGACGCGCGGTATTCGTTTCGACAATTGGAACCGGTTGATGAAAAGCAAATGTCGCGACTGCGTTCGCCGTATAGCGGCCAATGCCAGGCAATTTGCGAATCGCTGCGATATCGCCGGGAAAGATTCCCCTGTGTCGATCCTGCACAATCTTGGAGGCGGCATGAAGATTCCGGGCGCGGTTATAATAGCCGAGACCTTGCCAGCCGTGGAGAACATCGTTTTGCGAAGCGCGCGCGACGGAAGCGAAGTCCGGAAATCGGCGAAGCCATTTATTATAATACGGGATCACGGTGGTGACCTGGGTTTGCTGGAGCATGAACTCGGAGATAAGGATCGCGTAAGGATCGCGGATTTTGCGCCAAGGTAGATCGCGGCCATGGCGGCCAAACCAGCGGAGGAGGGAGCGTCGGAACGCGCGAACGTCTTTTGGCGATATCACAATTTGAAAGCAAACGTCCAACCTCCAACGCTCAACGTCCAACCCTCAATTCGGAAGTGATTGAGCACTCAGCGTCTGGCGCGCCGTAGGCTTGCCGAAGGCGGGTTAAGCGTTGAGCGTTGGGCGTTGAATTCGTACACTCATCCGCTCACGCAGGAACAGGTCATAAAGTTGCGGGCTTTGCTTGAAGAACTCGGCTTCCAGTTCGCGCCGAAGGAATGGACCATTTTCTTTGCACAGAAGAACAAATTGAGCGTGGCGGTTTACCAGAAAGGACCAAAGATTCTCGTGCAGGGAAAAGGTCTGGAAGAATTCGTGCAGTTTGAGCTGGAGCCAAAGATTCTTGGCGAAGCGAAGCTGGGCTATGAAGAAGTGCATTCGCCGGAAATGTTCGAGCCCCACTTCGGCGTGGATGAAAGTGGCAAGGGCGATTTTTTCGGGCCGCTCGTGATCGCGGGCGCGTACGTCGACCGGGGGATCGCGCGCAAACTTCTAGACGGCGGTGTCGTAGACAGCAAGCGGATTGGTTCCGATGCGCGGATTCATGCTTTGGCGGACGCTATTCGGAAGGAGTCCCTCGGTTTGACGGACACGGTCCTGATCGGGCCGGCGAAATACAACGAGCTTTACGAGAAGTTTGGCAACTTGAACAAACTGCTTGGATGGGGACATGCGCGAGTAATTGAGAATCTGCTGGCGAAAAAGGCGGATTGCCCGAGGGCATTGTCGGACCAATTTGCGGACGCGCGTGTGGTGGAACAATCGTTGTTGCGGCACGGGAGAAGGATCAATATCGAGCAGCGGCCAAAAGCAGAATCAGATATCGCGGTGGCGGCCGCATCGATCTTGGCGCGAGAGGCCTTCATCAATTGGCTGGAGCGTAAAGGGGAGGAAATCGGTGTGCGGTTGGAACGTGGTGTGTCTGCGGGCGTGAAAGAAAGCGCCAAAAAACTTGTGGAAATGAATGGACCAGACGCATTGCGCACGGTCGCCAAGGTGCATTTCCGAACCGCGCATGAAATGGCGCCGGACTATTATCCCGCTCCGACTCCGCGCGAGAATTGGGCAGGCCCACGCCTGCCTCGCCGTAGCCCCGGCAAAGGTGGGTGATTTGTTAACGCGTTAAAACGTCACAGCGCTGATTGCTTGTCGTATTGAGACACGCGAGCGGCCATTCAAAAGCGTTTGGCCTTC
>Ga0209265_1000036_pt1 | contig 28989 bp, 33 predicted proteins | sample GraSoiAngelo_103_FD_185872 | JGI IMG/M metagenome (GOLD analysis project Ga0209265, IMG submission 185872) | Grasslands soil microbial communities from the Angelo Coastal Reserve, California, USA - 14_0903_05_20cm (SPAdes) (version 2) | ecosystem: Environmental > Terrestrial > Soil > Grasslands ...
CTTTGCAAGCGAGGAGCAGCCGAAAGGCTAATAGTTCCACATGGCCAAACATCGTCGCTCATTTCTTTACCGCCATTCGCTGAGCATGGTTGCGGTCGGGCTGCTCATCGTTTGGATCGTTGGATATCGAATGCTGGATCCTAAAACTCATCTGGGCGCATTTTTTGGAAATGCCGTTGCCGATTGGAGTGGCTCAGTGGTCATTATCCTGGGAACGAAATTTTTGTATGAAGTCGGATCGACTGAGAGCCGGCCGGTTAAAGGGAAAGAGCGTTCCGCGTGGCTCGATTTTCTGCATCGGCATTCGCTTTTGATATTCATCGTGATCACGGGCATTGGATGGGCCTTCCTCTATGTGTCGATGGACGCGGAGAGCAAGTGGGGCCAGGTGGTCGGCAACATTCTTTCTGAATGGGTCCAGATGGCTGGGCTTGTTTTTCTCACCAAGCGCCTGATCGAAATCGGCTCCAAAGAAAGCCGCCGCTAGTGCGTCGTAAGCGGCCTACAATGCGCGAGGTCATTCGAGTTGCGACCAGCCTTTGTTCTCTTTCCCTATCTGGAGCACGCCGTAAACGAGCAACACGGCAACAATCCCGCCAATAGCAGCTAAGGGTCCCAGACCGATCGCGACGTTTACGCCAAGCGCAACTGCGGCTGACACGACCAATTCCCAAAAGCCCCACTTCTTCCACCTGAAAAGCGCAATCACACACACCAGGTTAAAGAGACACACAGCGATCAGAACCGGGAATGCCCAGTCCGGGATGTGTTGCGGCGAACTGCGTTTGATCGCTTCCCTTCCGAGCAGATAGAGGAGCGTCGTTGCAAAGTTCCCGATGATCGCAAGAACGAGATATGTGGCGAGGCTCCCATGGCGTTTCTTTACTGGCGGCGATGTCGGTTTCATCACGGGTCTACTTCTTTTTGTGTTATTCCCGATGACGCGACGCGAAGGATAAGATCCAATTTCCGAAGCAGCCGTTCCTTGTACTTCGTTTGAACGCGTAGGGCAAGAAAAGCCGACGAGCAAAATCGATTACGTTCAAAAACCTTGCTGCAGACAATTCCACTCGGTTACACGATAGGAAAACTATGAACTACAACCTCGCCACAATCCTCGCCGTCATCGCGATCCTTTTCGTCCTTCTCACTTACATCACCGGCGCGCCGCTTGTGCCGGTCGCAGTCATTTTGCTCGGACTGGCGATTATTTTCGGGGGAAGCGGATTCCGCCGGGTTTAGCAGAAGACCGCAGTCATCCGCTTTCGCCGAGGCTACAGCGTGACAAGGCGCCGCGGCTACAAACATAATCGCAGGGGACCTGCCTTCGCACCGCTGCGGCATGGCCGGCACGCTTGCCACTACACTCCGCTCGCTTCAAGTCGCATCTGATCTAAGGAAGTAAGTAATGCTCGCTAGAACGGCGCGGATGTAGTTGATTCGAATCCAGGTGCGAAGGAAAGATTCAGATGTTCAGGCTCGTTTACGACTGTTGGTGCTGGTGGATGAATCAAATGTCGGCAGTTCTGTGCGGACAGCGGGACGCGGGCTCGATTGGTTAAAACTCCGGGATTTTCTCGCTGGGCCAAACACCGGACGTGAACTGATCGAGATGGTGGTCTATGCCGGACTGCCGCCTGCCATTGCAACCTGGCAGGATGAGCGTGACAAGAAAAACAAGTTCGTCCATTGGCTCCGCTCCAATGGATTCATGGTCGTGACCAAAGATGGTGCGCCTGCCGAAGAAGGTCATTACAAGGCGAACGTGGACGTGATGATGGCGATCGATGCGCTCGAGCTTTCCATCGAGATGCAGCCCGATGTTGTGATCCTGGTGACTGGTGACGCCGATTTTGCTTATCTCGCCATCAAATTACGCCGGCACGGAATCCGCGTAGAAGTCGCGTCAGTCGCCGCAAATCTCGGGAACCTATTGAGATCCGCTGCGAACGACGTGATCGATCTGGCTCCGCTCTTTCGGACATTCGAGATCAAACAAGTTCAGGATGCGCCGGCGCAGGTATCGCATCGAACGCAGCAGCAACAGCCCAGACGCAGACCTCGGTTTCGTCCTAGTTGAAACTCGTTCGCTACCCACGTTGACTCGCTCCTACCCTCGTCGCTTCACCTTGATCACTCGCACTGCCCCGTGCTTGCGCCAGCTACCCTAGCTGCGTTGCCGTCTACCCGCGCGATTCCCGATCGCGACGTGTTCTATGTCGCTTTCCCCAAAAGCTCCATTGTATCTCGCTTGCTCCCGCTCGCTCGACCGTTACCTCACGGCTTTACCGGCCATGTCGCTCGCCCCAGTCGCTCCATTCCCTTCGTCGCGACGTGTTCTATGTCGCTCATCCCATTCGCTCCATTGCTACATCGCGACAAGCGCGCGAAGGTTGAGGCTTATGGGACACAGCCAAGGCAGAGATAACGCAAAGAAACGCGCAAGACGCCGAAAAAAGACGGAGCGCCTCGCGCTCGCTAAGAAAAAGACAAAGAAATAACGCGCCCTAACTTCGGCTTCTTATTGCCCATCTTGTCTGCTTGCCGCGGTGCGAAATCGGCCGCGCAATAGCGACCGGGCGGTGGGTGACAGCTTCAATACTTCCGGCGCTCTATTCCTTCGATCTGCGTTTGCCATAAGTGCGCGCGTCGGGGTAAGCGGTTCCGAACCATGTTTGGAGGATTGATTGATCTGTGAGCGAAGAAACTGATAAGGACCGGGCAGCTTTGCGCGCAACCATGGTGGCGCGCATTGAGAGCGAGGGCGTGGGATCTTCTACCCACGAGAAGGCGATCACGGATGCCCTAAACGCGATCGACGGAGTTCAAGACGTGATCATCGAGAATGGAGCTATTCATGTCACCTACGATCCGCTGCGAACTACCGAGAAGAAAATCGAAGAGTCGATCCGTGCGAGTGGAAATAGCGTGACCTCAGCAGAGACCGACAGCGAGATGCCCGGTCCGGTCACGATTCATGGGCGCGCGGCTACGCGTGAGGCGACCAAGGGCGAGTGAATTCTGAGCAAAGTTTGGGTAGACCAAGCCAGGCCGCAGTCAGCGCCAGCGACTACAGGTGCGGTCGCTCGTGAGCGGCTTACGATGTGACGCTGGAACCTGTCGTACTCTGAGTTTGAGCAATTGAAACGTTGAGCGAAGCTTCGGGCCGTGAAAGACCTTACCCAAGGCTCCGTGACCCGACATTTGCTGCATATGTCGGCGTTTTTGGCCATGAGCATGGTGGTGCAGACCCTCTATTTGCTGGCAGATCTTTACTGGGTAGGACACCTCGGAAAGGAAGCGATCGCTGCGGTCGGCGTCGCGGGCAACATCACGATGATCGTGCTGGCGCTCACCCAGATGCTGGGTGTGGGAACAACCACGTTAATCTCACAAGCCGCAGGCCGAAAGGATCAGCCACACGCAGAACTGGCTTTCAATCAGTCTTTCGTCATGTCGATAGTGATCGCGCTGGCGTTGGGCGTTGTCGGATTCATTCTGCGTCCTGCCTATTGCGACTGGCTGAGCGCAGATGCAGAGACAGCGACATTGGCAAAAGCGTATCTGCTCTGGTTTCTTCCCGGCCTGTTACTTCAATTTCCCCTGGTAGCACTGGGTTCCGCGCTGCGCGCGACTGGGATCATCAAGCCAGCCGTGGGATTCCAAGTGCTCAGTGTGTTCCTCAACATCGTGCTCGCCCCACTGTTGATTTTCGGAATCGGTCCGTGGCCAAAACTCGGGGTGACCGGCGCGGCGCTTGCTACGTTCATTTCCATACTGGTCGCCGATGTGCTGATCGTGATCTATTTCGAAAGGAAATATCATTATCTGCGTTTTCGTTTTCCTCTGTTTCGCCCGCAGACAAAAATTTGGGGAGGAATGTTACGGATTGGTGTGCCAGCCGGCGCGGAGTTTTTGCTGCTCTTTGTGTACATCATGATCGTTTACGCGATCATCCGAGGCTTTGGACCAGCGGCACAAGCGGGGTTCGGAATAGGCGCACGCGTGATGCAGGCGTTTTTTCTGCCGGTGGTTGCGCTCAGCTTTGCCGTTTCACCCGTAGTTGGCCAGAACTTCGGCGGCCGCCGCGCCGATCGAGTCCGGCATTCCGTCTATTCTGCAATTGGCATCGCATCATTGATGATGCTGGTGCTCACGTTGATCGCGTTCCTCGTGCCCGGGACGTTGATTCGCATTTTCTCGCGCGACCCGCGAGTCATTGCTTTCGGCAGCGAATACCTTCGAATCGTTTCTTTGAATTTCATTTCAGCGGGAATTGTTTTTGTCACGTCCAGCATTTTCCAGGGAATAGGCAATACGTTGCCGCCGCTGTTTAGCTCGATGACGCGGCTGATCTTGTTCGCCCTGCCCGCGATGTATATCTCGCGGAGGCCCGGTTTTGAGATCACCTACGTGTGGTATCTGTCCGTCGGGTCGATCATCTTTCAGATGTGCGTCAATCTCCTGCTGCTCCGGCACGAGCTGCGAAAGCGACTTCGATTCGATGAACCGGAAGATTTTATTCCAGCGAGCGCGACCGCGTCATAGTTTGCGCGGATTCAACTACGCGTACCTTTTCTCTCCGACCGGTGATGGCGCGAAGAATTGAAACCCAGCAGACTGACGAACACCGCGACGCAAAGCCAGGCGAACCAATCGCCGGCGCGGGTGTAAAACGTTTCCTCGCGCGAAACGTTTACGTTTCCCGTGATCGACACGAAACGACCCGGCACTGTGGCTGCTTCTGCCAGAATGCGGCCGCGGTCGTCGCTCAGGGTCAATAACCCGTTGCGCGCCGAACGAGCGAGCGCGAAACCATTTTCGACGGCGCGCAGAACGGCCATGCGCCCGTGCAGCCAACCATCCAGATTGAAGTCCCAGGCAGGCACCAGTAGCAGGTTCGCGCCCTCGGCTGCATATTCGCGGCTGAGCTTGGGAAAATCCATGTCCTTGCAAATCTGAAGTCCCCAACGCCCCGACGACTCATCGAGAATGACTCTTTTGTCGCCGGGTTTTTCGGGTTCCACACCAGGGATGAGATGATGCTTGTCGTAGTTCGCCTCTAATTTTCCGTCGGCCGAATAGAAACGGGAAGAGTTGAACGCGGCGGATCGCGTTTTTCGAACAAGCCCAAGCACAATCGCAGTGTGTTTATCATTCGCAGCAGAAGAAAAAAGCGTGTCCACTTCTGCTAACGCGCTCTCGCCGAGACGGCCAGTTTTTTCCGGAAGCACAACAGCCTGCGTTCCAGCCGGTGTAACCCGGCGGATCTCATCTGCATACTCGCGGAGCAATTCCAATGCTTGCTCTTCAGAGCCGAGATAAACCCTCATCGGCACGTCTTTGGCGATGAGTGTCACCGCCATCGATTGGGCCGCGGGATTCGATTGCAATCGCCATTTGCCAAAAACAAGCGCTGCGCAAATGACCAGCCCGACAGCGGCCGGGAGCAGGCGCCGCTGCCATCGTTCTCCCGCTCCGCTCAACAAGGCTGCCGCAGCACCTGCAAACAGAAATACGATGAAGCTGATTCCCCAAATGCCGGTAATCGCAGCAATCTGGATCACGGGGAGACAATTCATTTGCGTGTAAGCGAGATTGCCCCATGTGCTGTGAGGCGACGCCATCGCGGTAAGATATTCGTACGCCACCCAGTAAGCGGGAAAAGCAAGCGACGCGAGGAAGAGCGATCCGCGGCGAATGAAACTGCGGACGAATAGAACGCCGAAGCCGAAAACCACAGCAGGAACTATAAAATAGAGAATGATGATGCGCGGTGGCAGTTCGATCGCATGCTTGACGTAATTCCATTGGCTCATTTCGCCCATCAACCACACGATCGCGCCTAGAAAGAAAGCAGTGCTGCCGTGAAGTCGTGGCGCAATCGCAAGGACTGGAATCGGCGCCAACCAAAGCGCCCACCAAATTGGATGAAGACCAGTGCCGAGATATGCGAATGCCGCAGAAACGACACCGGCCGCCACAACGAGAAGAAATTTACGAGATACCATTCGAGCCGCCAAAGTGTGGTTGTTAATCGCGTTTGTGCCAACGCACGATTTGATAATAGCAACCCATTTACTTCATTGGCACGGTATAGTACGACCGACCTATGAAAGCTACTTGCCGTTTCGTTCTGCGGCGTTGTCTTTTTGCGAAATCAAAGATGTCGCACAGCGCTAGCGTCGGGTGACTAATGTTTCTTCATTTGCTATTAGCGCGTCAATTCGCCTTCCCTTCCGAAGGGAGAGGTAAGCGAGGGTCGCGGCTTGAGTTCTATACTGCTTTAGATCCCTTCACCTCAATCCTCTTCCCTTGCTGCAAGGGGAGAGGATTGAGTAGAAACACAGGGCTTTTATCGGACTTTGTATATAGAACCAGTTGTAACATATTGAACTGGAGTCCTTGAGCCACAATGAGCGACAACATCAAAACGCGCGAGTTTTCCATCAGCGATTACGAGGCGGCGCTTGAGCTATGGCAACGGGTCGAGGGTCTCGAGATTGCCGAAGGTGATGACAGAGAAAGTGTTGGCCACTTTCTCGCGCGTAACCCGAGGCTGAGCAAAGTCGCAACCGACGGCACTGTGATGGTTGGTATCGCGTTGTGCGGTCACGACGGGCGTCGCGGATATATTTATCACCTGGCCGTTGATCCTGCGTACCAGGCACGCGGAGTCGGCAAGCGTTTGATGGATGAATGCCTCGACGGTTTGCGACAGGTTGGCCTTAAGCGAGCACTTATCCTGGTAGCAAACGACAATCCGCGCGGCCGCAAATTCTGGAGTCGCTACGGCTGGGAGGAAGTCCCTGGACCTGTCGTTATGGGAATTGACCTCTAATCATCCGAGGGCGCGAGGGGCTAGCTGCCCAACAGGGGACAATTACAAGTCTCTCGAACGCCAGGCTCGCACGCGCGACAGGATCGACGATACTATTGCATGTTCATGGTTCGCCCGGTTGTGGCTCTTGTTTTCTTAACAATCACACTCGCAGTTTCGGCTGCCTCCTGGGATGACGATTCGCGTTATGTGTCGTTAGGCCCGCGGAATGGCTATTACATCGTGCAACCCGATTCACATTTGATTCGTCAACTTGGTCTTTATGAAGCGCCGTGGATCGATACGGCCGACCCTTTGCGACACGGCTATGGCGCGGATGCGCTCGCGTTTCGGTTCAATCGGAACGGCGTATTGATTGCGCCTCCAGCCTATATCGCACAGTCATTGCCATACGATTTTTATACGCACCGAATCGGCTCGCTAACTCGCGGCCGTGCGACTACGCAAGATATGGAGGCGATGTTTGGCCGCGGTCACAGTCGCGCCAATCGCGCAGATGGTTTTATGTGGTACTAAGCGTTGCCAGTTTACAATCCATTCGAGGACCGAAGTGGCCGTCGGTGAGACGCGCGCATGCTGGACGATCGCGCGCGTGGACGGTAGATTTGCAGGATGCGAGTCGCATTTTTTCTGGCGACCTTCCTTGCTGCAAGCGTTTCGGCGTTTGCAAGTGCGGCGAGTATTGTCAGCGCTGATAATCCTCAGACGTTCGCTTATGGCGAAATGATTTGGAATCAGCTCTATCTTCAACGCGCCGGCCGCGAGTTGGCGGCACGGATCACGTTCAGCCATTTGCCGTACGCTGGCGACGATGAACCACGCAGGGATGAATCGTTCGACTTTCGTTTCCCGGGTATCAAATTTGATGCAACACGACGGACGTTTTTTGTGAGCGGCCGCGGCGGTCAGATGATCCCAGTGGCACGGTTCCGCCGTGATCCGTTCTGCAGTTGGGTTGATCTGGCGCCGGGCGCGTAACGGCAATTTTGACAGCTACGGATCACCCGCGCGTAGGCAGCCAATGGATCGAGACGGACGACAATTTTTCGCTGCAGAATATTTTGGTTGCGCTATTCGGCCAGCCTGCTCCTGGCCTGCCGTAGACCGCAGAATAGAATTTCGCCGAGGGAGAGTTTGTGTTTAGGGCTAAAGGCGCAGCATTCAATCTTAAGCCTGGGGCGACGCCCCACGGTCTAGGAAAGAAAATTTCATTAGCGCTGAAGGCGCGATTCACTTCCGCTAGTGCTTCGATCATCATTGGGTAATGCCGCAATCGCTGAGCAAAGGTCATCCTTCACATTATCTTTAGCAGCAAGAATCAGGGAACCATGGCTGGATCGCGACGTTCGCCTGCGCATCCACGCGTATCTGGCCATAATCTGCCGAGACCTCGGATGTGAGTTGGTCCTCGAGTTGTTATGCAAGCACGGCGTGGAATTCGACGAGCGCTATGTCTTGGATTGAACTAATGACAATCGAATCGCGCTGTCAGCGCTCGGCTTTGTGTGAACAACTTTTCCTGGGGCGTTGCCCCAAGCTCCGATTGAATGCCGCGCTCCTGGCGCTAAACAGATACGAGCGAAAGTCTATACAGTCGTACGTTTGACGATTGCTGAACTAGCAATGATCGGCGTAGATCATAAGCACAGCGTATGAAGGTAAACGGCCAACATTTTCGAACGATCTGGCTTAAGCCGGATGACGAAACTGTGGTGCAACTTATCGATCAACGTTTTTTACCGCATCGGTTTGTGATCGAAGATGTTCGCACCGTCGAGCAGATGGCGACGGCGATTCGCGAAATGCATGTTCGCGGAGCGGGATTGATCGGTGCGAGCGCAGGATACGGAATGTATCTGGCGGCGATTGAGGCCACGGCGCGTTCCACGACTGTGGGAATCGATGAACAACTGGCTCGCGCGGCGGCGCAACTCAAGGCGACAAGACCGACGGCCGTCAATCTTTCCTGGGCCGTCGAGCGCCAGCTGGGAAATGTCGCCAAAGGCAAAAACGCGAAGGAGAAGGTCGGGCTCGCTCTGCGCACAGCCAGATCGATTGCGGACGAAGATGCGGAGCATTGCCGGATGATCGGGCAACATGGATTGGAACTCATTCGGCAGCTCGCAAGAAAGAAAGCAGGAAAGTTCGCCATGGCGAATCCGTCCGGTGGCGGACCAATCAATGTGCTCACGCATTGCAACGCGGGGTGGCTCGCCTTTGTAGACTATGGCTCCGCGACTGCGCCGATTTATGCAGCTCACGACAGTGGGTTGCCGGTTCACGTGTGGGTCGCGGAGACGCGACCAAGAAATCAGGGCTCCAAACTTACAGCCTGGGAGTTGGGCGAACACGGTGTGCCGCATACGATCATCGCAGACAGTGCCGCGGGACACTTGATGCAACGTGGCACAGTGGATTTGGTGATTGTTGGAACCGATCGCACGACTTCCACGGGAGACGTTGCCAACAAGATCGGCACATATCTGAAGGCGCTGGCAGCGAAGGACAATAATGTTCCGTTTTATGTAGCGCTGCCGTCGTCTTCATTTGACTGGAACTTGCGCGACGGGCTGAAAGATATCCCGATCGAAGAACGCAGCGCGGACGAAGTGAAGCAAGCCGATGGCTGGTTCGAGGGACAACAGGTCGAGGTCCGTGTCGCGCCGGAAAGAAGTCCGGCTGCAAATTATGGATTCGATGTTACGCCCGGCCATCTGGTAACCGGGTTAATTACCGAACGCGGCGTGTGTGAAGCGAACGAGAAAAGCATCCGCGCACTTTTTCCAGAGCAGGCGCTGTGAGCGAATACATAAAGTTTTCGTGCGAGCGCGTGGCTGCGGAGATTACTTCGTTTGAGGGCCTCGCCGAATTAAATGCACATCGCCGGAAACTTCTTCAGCTTGGTCTGATTGGTGTGGATCCGAATGGTATTGGGTTCGGAAACCTAAGCGTAAGCGACGGCGCCACCGACAATTTTTACGTCACCGGTTCTGCTACTGCAGGCATACAGGAACTGACCCTGGCGGACTGCGCAAAAGTAGTGGCATGCGATTTTGAAAGGAACTGCGTCCGATACGAAGGATCTGCGCTGCCCTCATCGGAATCCCTTACGCACGCTGCAATTTACAAGTCGGATGCAACCGCAGGGGCGGTTATTCATTGTCACGACTCCAAGTTGTGGGCAGCAGTTTTGAATCAAGCGCCGACAACCTCGAGGGCTGCCGAGTATGGAACACCGCAGCTGGCGTATGAAATAATGCAACTCTTCAAGCGCACCGACGTGCCAAAGATTATTGCCATGGCTGGTCACGAAGCAGGCATTCTAACTTTCGGCAAAGATCTCGAGGAGGCATTCGCCGTCCTCATGCGCGAGAGAAGGAAATGGATCTAACTAGCACTCATCTCTTAAACGGGACTGTCATGTTGAGCGATGCGAAACATCTCTGTTTTTTCCGTGGGAAGCGATCCAGAAATGATCAGAGATTCTTCTCCCGCAACTGCGGGATGAGAATGACATTATAAGATTGCTTGGACGTTGAATCACGTCTTGCAAAGCACCATTGGCTCGCGTTGACAGCAATTTGGCTGGACGTACGCTGAACAAGCATGCATGAAAAACCTTCAAACTCGAATAAGAAGCAGGGTGTTACTCGCCGAACATTCCTCGGCACAACTCTTGTAACGGGCGCGGCCCTTGTTGCAAGAGGATCGGACGCAATCTTCGGAGCTGAGCCGTCAGCGTCATCGAACATCGCTACAAATCCAACTTGGAAGTTGGGCGGCGACCTTACAGTCAATCGCCTTGGTTTTGGCGCGATGCGCGTCACCGGCGAAGGGATTTGGGGTTGGCCGCCCGATCGCGGGAATGCGCTGAAAGTCCTGCGACGCGCGGTCGAGCTGGGCGTGAACTTAATCGACACAGCGGATGCCTATGGCCCAGAAACAAGCGAATTGCTGATTGCCGAAGCGCTTTATCCTTATCCTAAAGGCCTCGTTATCGCGACGAAAGGCGGCCTTACTCGACCGGGCCCAGCCGAATGGGTGCCCGATGGATCACCCCAACATCTCAAACAAGCTGTCGATGGCAGCCTGAAGCGGCTGCGCCTGGAGAGGATCGACGTGTATCAACTGCATCGTATCGACCCAAAAGTGCCCATCGAAGAATCGCTCGGCGCCATTAAGGAGATGAAAGACGCCGGGAAGATTCGGCACGTCGGGTTATCGAATGTTGAACCGGAAGAAATCGAACGCGCACGCAAAATTGTTCCGATCGTTAGTGTGCAGAACCGGTACAACATCGAAGACCGCAAATCTGAGAATGCTCTGGCCTATTGCGAGAAGAATGCCCTTGGATTTTTGCCATGGTTCCCCATCGGCGGAACCCGCGGTTTGAAACCTGAGAATGCGCTGAATGCGGCGGCAAAGGCTCATGGCGTGAGCGTCTTTCAAGTCGCCCTGGCGTGGCTCCTTGAGCGATCACCAGTGATCCTACCGATTCCCGGCACGTCATCAGTCGCGCACCTGGAAGAAAATGTTGCCGCGACAAAACTAAAATTGGCTCCAGAAGAATGGAAAGCAATTAATGCGCTGGCTGGTTAAAGCCGAAGGAGTAGCGCGGATTGGACTTGTTGCACGCTGCGGCTGACACACCCGCCGCTACAGCAAGAAGCGCAACTGGCGAGAGTAGTTGTAGCTGATACCGTCATTATTGATTGGGCAAGCGAAGGAGATATATGCGGCTCTCGCGTCAGTTCGAAAAGGCATTGATTTACGCCACGCGGATTCACGGCGGACAGCTGCGGAAAAAAACAAGGATTCCGTACATCGCGCATATCCTTGGCGTCTGTGCGATCGCGATGGAATACGGTGCCAACGAAACGGAAGCGATCGCCGCGCTGCTGCATGATGCCGTGGAAGATTGTGGCGGCGCGAAACGATTGCGCGATATCGAGCGAAAGTTTGGCAAAAAAGTCGCGAAAATCGTGCAGGGCTGCACTGACACAGATCAAACGCCAAAACCTCCGTGGCTGGAACGAAAGAAGTCCTACGTGGCTCACGTTCGAGACGCACCGATGTCGACGAAACTCGTGTCAGCTTCAGACAAATTGCACAATGTCCGTGCGATCCTGATGGATTATCGTAAGGAAGGAGAAAGACTCTGGTCTCGATTCAACGGAGGTAAACAAGGCGCTCTTTGGTACTATCGCGCGCTCGTGAACGCTTTTACCGGTAAATCCCGAAAGCTTTCGGGATTAGTGCAGGAGCTCAATCGCACTCTGATCCAGCTTGAATTTCTGTCGAATAATGGAGCGCAAGTGAAAACAGCCACCGGCGACAAATGAACCGGCTACGTGAGATCATACAAGCCATCGCATAATGTCGTTCTGATTCCGCAGTTGCGGGAGAAGAATCTCTGATCTATCCGGCGTCCGATCTCCTCAGCAAGCCACAGATGTTTCGATTCGCTCAACATGTCACGGCCATTTATACGATGTGTCCTGGATTCCGTTTAATTGTCCTGTTCCTTTCGCTGTGCGTGATAGACAGCGTCTCAGCTGGCACTGGCCGCGAGGGGATGAAAGTTACGTTACTTGGTACAGGAACTCCCTTTCCGAATGCTGAGCGATTCGGCTCAGCCATTCTTGTCGAAGTAGCCGGCACAAAGTTGCTGTTTGACTGTGGCCGCGCTGTTGTAATTCGCCTGACGCAGGCTGGAGTTAGCCCGAAAGAGGTAGATGCTCTCTTTCTCACTCATCTTCACTCCGACCATGTTGTCGGAATCCCGGATTTGTGGCTTTCGGGATGGCTTTTGGGGCGAAGCAAACCGCTACCAATCTGGGGTCCTCAAGGAACTTCGAGTATGGCGAGGCATCTTGCTCAAGCATTTGCCTTTGATATTCGCATTCGTCAGGCTGCTCCTGATCCCCTTCCAGCTAAAGCTGTCGAAATCGATGCGAAGGAAATAGAGCAGGGCGAAATATATAATGACGGTTCGACGCGAGTCTCCGCGTTTCTCGTCGATCATGGAACTGTAAAACCGGCGTTTGGGTATCGCGTCGATTCTACGGGGCACTCAGTGGTCATTTCCGGAGATACGAAGTTTTGCCAGAACCTTGTGGACTTCGCAAAGGGCACGGACTGCCTCATACATGCTGCCTGGAGTGCCGGCTGGAAGAATCCCGCTCCGCCGTCGAAGCGATCAATTGCGTCTGCCGAAGATGCGGGACGGGTCTTCGCGATTGTGAAGCCCAAGCTTGCGGTTGTTTATCACTACAAGGATGAAGAAGGGCTTGGGGACGCGGTACGCAAAGAATATAACGGTCCGTTCGTGATCGCCAGGGATCTGATGGTAGTCAACGTGGGCAAGACGGTCACTTGCGACGGAAAACCCTCCGCTGACACGACATCTGATGGTGATAAATCGAAGCATTGACGAAACCTGCTAGCCAAAGACAAGCCTGGAGCGTAGGATGGAGCCATGAAATCAAAACATAACTCCGCCGGCAGGTTCTTCCTGATCCTTACTTTCATTTGTGCGGTTACGGTTGGAACCGCTGCCGCTCAACCGGGTGGGCATCTACTCATTCTCAGGACGGCGAACTTCGGATGGAATGTGGGGTTCAATCTTCAGATTGACGCCAGGCCCGCCGCGACCGTTGTCCAGGGTCGCTACTTTCACACATGGTTGCCAGCCGGGGAACATGTCTTAACCATACGCAAGGTACCACGCACAGGGGTCTCGGGGCCCACTTCGACAGCAGTGAACGTCCAGCCGGGGGCGACCTATGTATATACTGCGATGTGGGATTCGGATTTCGTTTTTCTCCGCCCATCCAGTGTGTGCCTGACCCCTGGGGAGTTGTGGCAACTTGGGTGGCCGGGAAGGCCTTGGTGCGTCGGGACAACCTCCGAGAACTTCACAAGGCGATGAACGCCGCTCGCCAAAAGCGAGTCCGGAGCGTAGCATCAGGCGATGAAGTTAAGATACACCGGCGCTAATACACTCCCTCTGATTCTTGTTTCTGTTTGCGCAGTCTCGATTGGAACTGCCGCCGCCCAGTCGGGTGGGCGTTTAATCGTTTTGAGAACCGCGAACTTTGGATGGAACATAGTTCTCAATCTGAAGGTTGATGGCAGAACGATCACCAACGTCGTGCAGGGACGCCGCTACGATCACTTTCTGCCCGCGGGCCGTTATGTATTGACGGCCTCGGCCGCGCCAAACTCATGCTATTCTGAGCCGACATCCACTGTGCTAAATGTCCGTCCTGGACATACGTACGTATTCACGGGGTCGTGGGATGGCTCGAATCGTGTTGTTCTCATCCCATCAGCCCTCCCTCCGGGGCAATCCTACTAGATCGAATATTTAGCACCGAAATAAAAACGACTGAGACAGCGAACCGGCCAAGCACGGTGCATTGTGGTTCGTTTGCCCCGCGGAGGCTCGCCGGGATCTACCTCGTGGAAAAGGCTCCTTAACGAGTACTCGTCACTCCGGACTTGCTGTCTAGCGCAGTCAATATCCGGAATGCAGCCTTCACGCGAGCTGGGATTGGATAGTTCTTGTTCGCCATCATCACGATGCCAATGCCTTTGGCGGGAACAAAGGCGATATAAGCGCCAAAGCCGTTCGTCGAGCCGGTCTTGTTAATCAGCATATTTTGTTGCGATAACAATGGCGGAGTAAGTCTGGTCACCTCGTTGGCCTTGAAGATCACTTGAGCAGAGTTCCCGGCAAGCAGACGATCAAGATCCGTTGGATAAGCATACATCTCCCATCCTAAACCTTGCGTCATGTCGCCAAACCTAAAGTATCCAGTGTGCGTCGCGGTAATTGCCCGCTGGAGCGTTTCGTCCAGCCTTACGCCATCCATGTTTGCCTCAACGAACCGGATCATGTCCGCCGCAGTTGTCTTGACACCGTAGGTCTCTGAATCCAGAACGCCTGACGCCACGCGAATCGGCTTTTCGTCCTTCGAGTACCCATAAGCGTAGTTGCCCATCTGGTCTTCGGGAACAGTGATGTACGTATGGCTTAGGCCAAGCATAGGGAAGAGCTTTCCTTCCATGAGATTCTTAAAAGGCTCGCCCATGCTTCTGGCGACCAGATAGCCGAACAAGCCGATGCTCGGCTTCGAGTAGAGTCGATGGGTGCCGACAGGGTAAGTCGGGCGCCAGCTTCTGTAATACGCGATCATCTTCTCGTGATCGTTCACCTCGTCCGGAAATTGAAGGGGCAAGCCCCCGGCCGCATAAGTGCCGAGATCGAGAAGGCTGACCTTATCCAAACTGCTGCCCGCTAGTGAGGGCCAGTATTTGCTCGCGTTGTCCGAAAGAGATAGCACTCCCCTCGCTTGTGCGTAGTACGCGAGGGTGGCGGTAAAAGTTTTGCTGACAGAGCCGATCTCAAAAATCGTATCCTCGTTGACCTTTCGTCCGCTTTCCTTCGAGGCGACGCCATAATTAAAGAAGTATCGCTTGCCCGGAACCGTGACTGCCACGGCCATTCCAGCAACGTTGTTCTCCTCCATGACGGGCCGGATCGCCTCATTGACGATGTGCTCAATCTCAGTTGGATGTCCACTATCGGCAGCGTAGAGGTCTCCGCCACAGAGGCGAAGAGCCGCAGCAATGATTCCAAGCTTAGGAACAGAAATTTTTCTCACAACAAATGTATGGTCGTCGTGCGAGTAATCAGCTGCGATTAGTAAAAGCGGCTATAAGGCGGGGGATGAGACCTCGGAAGCGTTATTGAGCAGACGCTATTCGATCTTTGCCAGGATTTTCTCCATCTCATTTCGACGGAAGGCGCGCATGGTAAGGCTCTTGACGTTGCCGTGTGAGCCATTCTCAAGCATCAAGGCGCTAATGGTCTCGTCATCAGGTGCATCGAGGACCACTACAGCATCGTAGGCGCCCATTGTCCAGAATTGTTCCACGATCTTGATCCCCATTTTTTCAGCCTCGGGTATCGCAGAGTCACCACGTTTAACGGTGTCTTTGATATTGCGGATGCCTTGATCAGTGAACTGAATCAAAGCGACATAAGTAGCCATGATTTTCTCCTTTCGTGTGGTTGCGCCTTAAGTTATTCCAGATCGCTCCCTGCGCAAAAAATCAACCTCCCTTTCCAGTAGCCTCTCAGAAATCAAGAACGCTCGTGGCTCGTAATGTCGGTTCTGTGTCCTACCGACAAATTTAAAGGATCCGTATTATGGCCCAGACAAGCAATGAATCCAAAGCGGATTGGCTTTCTCGGTTTTGAGGGTGTCGCTGCATCGGAGCTGACGCGCGCTGCCGACATTCTTGCAGCTGCGACCCTCGATGGCGGTTATGGAAATCGGATTTCGTGTTACCAGATCAGCACGATTGGCTTCACTTCCGAATGTTTTCACGCTGAATCGGGAATCGCATTCTGCCCAGACAGCACGCTCGAAATAGCGTCCGACTTAGACACGATTGTCATTCCAGGCGGCGATGGACTCCGGCGATCTTTAGTCAGTGAAACGATTGCAGACTGGGTCCTGGCGCGCGTAAACGAGACGCGCCGCGTTGTTGCGATCGGCGGTGGAATTTATGGTGTGGCGCCAACCGGGTTACTCGATGGCCGCGAAGTCACCACTCATTGGCGTTACGCCAGCGATGTTGCACGGTGTTTCCCAAACCTGCGTGTTGATCCCAGAAGGCATCTCGTTAAAGATGGCGCCTTTTACACGTCTTCCGGTCCCAGCGTAGCTATCGATCTTTCGCTTGCTCTGATCGAAGAGGACTACGGCCGCCATATAGTATCGGTGGTTGCCCAGGAGTTTGTAAGCGCGCCGATGAACGGCAACGGCCAACACAAACTGCCCAGTCCGCTCGTGTTTGACAGTCAACCGGCTGATCGCTTTGCGGAACTCATCCCGTGGATCATGCGAAATTTGCACGGAGACCTTTCAATCAATACGCTGGCGCGCAGAGCGTGCATGTCTCCGAGCCATTTAAATCGAGCTTTCAAAAGTGTGTTCGGCAGTGCGCCGGGGGAGTTTGTGGAGACCCTGCGCATCAATGAAGCAAAACGTCGTCTATCCGTTCCGAAGCGAACTCTCGAGACCATTGCTGCCTCTGTTGGCTTTTCGGACGCGCAAACATTCCAGCGCGCGTTCGAACGGAGACTTGGAGCAAAGCCGCGCAGCTACCTGAAAAACTTCAATGCAAGTTCGATGGCGGCGGCTTCTGCGAATGGAGAGTCAGCCCTACCACAAACAGGAAGAATGTCTGGCGCATAAGAAGCACTGGCGATCCCAACTCGAGATTAAATTCCCTTCGCCTTGAGTGCAGACGCGAGTTTAACAAGGCTTTCTCGAATCTGAGCTGGCGTCCAGGCCGCAAAACCGAATACGAACGCTGCCTTTAGCCTTGCCTGAATGCAAAAAAATGAAAGCGTTGACGGCCTTACTCCGATATCGATTGTGATACGCCTGATTGTCGGGAAGTCTTCCTCGCGCTTCAGCCAGGCGACGATGTTCAAGCCGGCTTCTGGAACCTGCAAGGTGAAACGATGTCCCAGTAATTTGTTGAACTCTTCGATGAAAAAATCTCGTCGCTCGGAATATATTTTTCGCATCCTTTTGATGTGACTGAGGAAAAAGCCCTCGGTGATAAATCGCGCCAGCGTCGCCTGGTCGATCGGTGACGAGTGTTGATCCATCGCGCTGCGGATCTTGATCAACGAATCGACCAGCGGCTCCGGCGCAACGATGTAGCCCAGGCGCAAAGAGGGGCAGAGAATCTTGCTCATCGTTCCCGCGTAAATCACCCGGCCTGAGTTATCGATACCCTGCAAGGAAGGGAGCGGCGGCCCGGTGAAACGGAACTCGGCGTCATAATCGTCTTCGAAGACGAACGCGTTATGCGCACGCGCGAAATCGAGCAAGGCCGTTCTTCGCGGGAAACTCATTGTTACCCCGAGAGGAAATTGATGTGAAGGAGTGACGTAGATGAGTTTTGGCAAGGGCTCTTTTCGCGATCGCGCAATCACGATTCCCTGGTCGTCGAGCGGCCTTGGAACGATCCTGGCGCCGGCCAAAGTAAGAACTCTTCGAGTCTGCTGATAACAAGGATCTTCAATCCACGCGGGCTCGCCCGGATTCAGCAATGCCGTTGCGGTAATCAACATGGCCTGCTGCATTCCGCCTACAATCACGATCTGGTCCGGATGACAGCGCGCTGCTCTGAAATCGCACAAGTAAGCCGCAAGTGCGTTGCGCAAGTCGAGGTCGCCGCGATTGGAGGCATAACGCAAAAGGTGGGCTCCCTTCTTCGCGAGAACCTGTGTTCTAAGCCGTTCCCATACTCCTATCGGAAATTCATCGACCGCCGGGATACTCGGGACTAGCGAGACGCCCGCGCCAGCGCCTGTTGCCCCGAGATCAAACTGTTTTCCTACGCGCTGGTCCGGAATTGCTTTCACCCGATCAGAAATGCGAAGGGGAGACTCAGTCGCTGGATGGGCTTCGGGTCCGCCACGGCGGATTCGTCCCGTGGCGAATTTGTCTGCGCTCAGAAAGGTGTCAGGGAGAGGGTATGCTGCAAATGTCCCCGATTTGGCTTTTGAGCGAAGATAGCCTTCTGCGTGAAGCTTTGAGAACGCAAGATTGACCGTTAGTCTGGAGATGCCCAGGTCGGCAGCCAGAGCGCGCGAGGAAGGAAGCCGCGAAGCACCATCGCCAAAGCTGCCCGATATTAGCTCATCACGAATCTGGCGATAAAGCTGCTGATGTAGCGGTTCGGTGGATGCGCGATCAAGTCGAATCATGTCGAACGCGATGATCGAACGGCGGCGCCTTTTCTTTAGAAGCGATTTCTTGTTAGACATGCCCACTCCTTGACCTGCCTAAGGATTGCCTGCCCTTTGGAGTGACGACGCGAGTTTGATCAGACTTTCTCGAATCTGGGCCGGTGTCCAACCGGCAAAACCGAAGACGAACGCCGGCTTAGGCGTGGCCCGAATGCAGTAAAATGACAACGGTGAAGGCTTAACTCCGATCTCGAGAGTAACACGGCTAATCGCCGGTAAGTCCTCCTCGCGTTTCAGCCACGCGACCATGTTCAAACCGCCCTCCGGAACCTGCAAAGTGAAACGACCGCCGAGCAAATTATTGAATTGCTTGATAAAGACTTCTCGCCGCTCGGCGTAGATTCTCCGCATTCGTCTGAGATGACTGAGGAAAAATCCCTCGGTGATGAAACGCGCCAGTGTAGCCTGATCGATCGCCGACGAGTGCTGGTCCATTGTGCTTCGGATCTTCACCAACGGATCAATCAACGCCTCTGGTGCAACGACGTAGCCGAGGCGCAGGGAAGGATAAAGAATTTTACTCATCGTCCCGGCGTAGATGACGCGGCCGAAGTCGTCGATTCCCTGTAGGCAAGGAAGCGGCGGTCCGGTAAAACGGAATTCCGCATAAAAGTCGTCTTCAAAAACAAATGCATCTTGAGTGCGCGCAAAATCGAGCAGGGCTGTTCTGCGCTCGAAACTCATTGTCATGCCGAGCGGATATTGATGCGAAGGCGTTACATGGACGATTTTCGGTCGCTTTTCCTTTGGCGATCGCGCGATCACAATGCCTTCTTGATCCAGCGGCTTCGGAACCACCTTGGCGCCGGCCAAAATGAAGACTCTGCGCGCCTGGTGAAAACCGGGATCTTCAATCCACACAGGCTCCCCTGGATCCAGTAGCGCCATGGCGCTGATTAGCATTGCCTGCTGCATTCCTCCGACGATTAGGATTTGATCCGGATGACAGCGTGCGCCTCTAAAATCGCATAGGTACGTGGCAACGGCTTTGCGCAGGTCCGCGTCGCCACGACTCGACGCGTGCCGCAGCAGATGAGTGCCCTTTTGTGCGAGGACACGGAATCTGAGCCGTTCCCAAATATCGATAGGGAATTCATCGACTGCTGGAAGTCCGGGAACCAGGGAAACGCCCGCCCCGGCGCCCAGGGCTCCGAGATCAAACTGCGTCCCCGCACGTTCATCTGGAATAGCTCTTACCCGGGCAGAGATACGAGCTCGACGCTCGACTAGCCGATATGCTTTCGGTCCGCCACGGCGGATTCGTTCCGTGGCCAATTTGTCGGCAGTCAAAAAACTCTCAGGGAGCGGATTCGCCACAAATGTTCCCGATCCGGCCTTCGAGCGCAGATAACCTTCTGCGTGAAGCTTTGAGAATGCGAGGTTAACCGTCAATCTTGAGATTCCCAAGTCAACGGCCAAGGCTCGAGAGGACGGAAGCCGCGACGCGCCGTCGGTAAAGGTGCCTGATTTCAACTCATCGCGGATTTGGCGATACAGTTGCTCGTGCAATGGTTCGGTTGCCGTTCGGTCGAGCCGAATCATTTCGAACGCGATGATTGAACGTCGTCGCCGTTTCTTCAGAGGCGATTCGCTCCTGGACATGCCGATTTTTCCCCGGTTCCTGCAATTCCTTTCAATTTGCACGCGTATGCCAAAGCGCAACTGGCATTATCATCTTCTCGCAAGTGGTCATTGCGACGTCAACCGATGCCGAAAGGTTGATGGACTATGTGGAAGGCTTCTCGCTCGTCATTGGTCAAATGTAAATCCAAGTTCCTCTTCCTGTCTTTGCCGCACTATCTGATCTTCATCTTGGGCATGGCATTTTGCCCGCAGGCGCACAGTGGCCAGGCAAACGTCGCCTACTTCGCCGGGGGTTGTTTTTGGTGCACCGAGGCAGTTTTTGAACAGGCGCCACGCGTAACCTCGGTGGTCTCGGGCTATATGCAGCGCGCCGAAACAATACAGATCACGTTTGATCCCAGCAAGACAAGCTACGACAAATTGCTCAATCTGTTCTGGCGAGCGCATGATCCGACCGAGGTCGATAGCCAGGGACCAGACACAGGAAAGCAATATCGCTCCGCTATCTTTTATGTCGATGAACAGCAACGTGCAGCAGCCGAGAAATCTAAGGGACAGGCGCAAAAATCGTACTCAAAAGCGATAGCGACTGAGATCACACGCGCAGCATCGTTTCGTCCGGCGCCAGAAAACCATCAGAACTTTTGCCGGAAAAATCCAAACAATCCGTACGTCCGACAAATCATAGAGCCGAAGCTTCAAAAACTCGGCCTGAAAAAACCTTAGGCTAATAGCAGACAAAGAATGCAACGTCTGACCTTATTCCTCCTCTGTATCTTGTCTGTTCGCGTCGGCCAGGCGGAAGACGCAGACGCCACGCAAATCCGACGCCAAATCAAGTCTACTCCGATGACGCATAAGGTGACGCTGAGTAATGACCAATGGCGAAAAGTCCTGGCTCCCGGACAATTTCAAGTCCTCCGCGAAGCTAAAACCGAGACGCGATACAAGAATCAGTATTGGAACAATCACGAAAAGGGAATTTATCTCTGCGGCGCTTGCGGAAATGAGCTTTTTAGCTCGGAGACAAAATTTGAATCTCACACGGGGTGGCCAAGTTTCTATGCCCCGCTCGCCAAAGACAAAATCACCGAAGCAACCGATACCAGCAACGGTATGACACGGGACGAGGTAAGGTGCGCGCGCTGCGGATCACATCTGGGACATGTGTTCAATGACGGTCCCGCTCCAACCTATCTTCGCTATTGTCTAAATTCGATCGCGCTGAAGTTTGTAGAGACAACGAAGCATCGTTAGGAAGTTGCCCCTACTGCAATGAAAGTAAACTGGGACTGTTGTCAGGACCGGGGAACCAGCTCTGGGATGCTCCTGGCCAGTGCGTAAGCAGTAATGACGAATGGCAGCTCGAATAGTCGCTTCAGAAACGACGCCGTCCGCGTCTTCAGCGTTGCAGCTAGATCGCCGCGAATTTATGCGGCTTGCTACAACTTTCGCAGCGGCATTGACCGTGGGCTGTGATGTTGTTTGGGGAGAATCTATACCTATGAAAACAGCAGTAAAAATTACCTGCATCATCAGATACGAAATCGATCCATACCAACGAGATGCCTTCAAAGATTACGCAGAGATCTGGGGCCATGTCGTCCCACGGTGCGGTGGTCATCTCGTGGGCTACTTTCTGCCTTATGAGGGCACGAATAACGTCGCCTGGGGATTGATCGCTTTCGACAGCCTTGCGTCGTACGAAGCATACAAAAAGAAGCTGAAAGCCGATCCCGAGGCGCGCAACAATTTCGCCGCGGCCGAAGCCAAGCGTTTCATTCCTCGCGAAGAGCGCAACTTTGTGGAAATCGTTGACGGAACGTTCGGCGTGTCCGCTGCACCAGGAGCTGCCGCATGACGCGCACGCTCATTCTTCCTGGCCTTTATAACTCCGATCCCGGCCATTGGCAGAGCCGCTGGGAAGCCATGGATGCGACCATGGAACGTGTTATCCAGGATGACTGGGAAACGCCGCACTGTGCCGATTGGGTAGCGCGGCTCGACCAAGCGCTCGAACGCACAGGGCCAGAGACCTTGCTTGTGGCGCACAGCGCTGGATGCGCGCTGGTCGCGCATTGGGCAGTCGGCTGCTCAGGAGGAAGGGTCCAAGGAGCGCTTCTGGTAGCGCCGAGCGACCCCGAGGCCGCTAACTTCCCATTCGGCCCAACCGGATTTGCGCCGATGCCGCTGGTGGGACTTCCGTTTCCAAGTGTTGTAGTCGCGAGCTCGAATGACCCATTTGTTACCGTCATGCGCGCGCAAGCCTTCGCAACGGCGTGGGGCAGCGAGTTCTTGATGATTGGTGAAGCGGGACACATCAACAGTGCCAGCAGTCTCGGCGACTGGCCCGAAGGATTCTCACTCCTGTTCACTCTTCGCGAAACCCGAGAACGGGATTTCAGCCGGATGGCGGCTATGTTATTGCGTGATTCGGAAGTGCCGGCGCTATTCCCACGGTGAACAAAGGTGTCCAAAACACCAGTCCTCGTTCGTTGTAATAGTGAACTGAAACGAAACCAACCATGTGCCCAGCCTGCATAACAACCGCGCTCTTGACGGCAGTTGGCGCGGGCTCAACTGGCGGTTTACGGCCTTGACCTTGAAAAAACTATTTTGGAAATCCAAGCGAAATCGCTTGCATATAACGACTAAACAAAGACGCGACAAACTGAATAGCAAACCAAACCTATGAACACGACAAAAGACAGCCGAACCATTCAACCTTACCTCTTCTTCAACGGGAACTGCGAAGAAGCCATCGAATTTTACCGCAAAGCCCTCGGCGCCGAAGTCGAGATGATGATGCGCTTCAAGGAGAGTCCTGAACCGCAACCACCCGGTACGGTCCCGCGCGGTTTCGAGAACAAAATCATGCACGCTAGTTTCCGTGTTGGCCAGACGACTGTGATGGCGTCAGACGGCTGCTCCGCGGACAAAGCCAGCTTTCAAGGCTTTTCACTCTCGCTCTCTGTCCCTGGTGAGAAGGAAGCGGATCGCGTTTTCGCTGGGCTATCAGAAGGGGGAGAGGTAAAGATGCCGCTTACAAAAACCCTTTGGTCGCCCCGCTTTGGTATGGTCCAGGACCGTTTCGGAATCGGATGGATGATTAGCGTCGCGCCTCCAGAACAGAAGTGAGCTCGGCAATTTGAAATTCTCTAACATTCAAAGATACAACAACCTCATCAACCAGTAATTATGTCACCAAGCACTACAAACACGATTCGGCTTCACCGCGTGCTCCGTGCCGCGCCGGATAAAGTATATCGCGCATTCCTTGATCCAGATGCGATGGCGAAATGGCTTCCGCCAAATGGATTCACGGGAAAGGTTCACCAGATGGATGCAAAGGTCGGCGGCGCCTATAAGATGTCGTTCACTAATTTCACTACGGGTAAAAGCCATTCCTTTGGAGGAAAATATCTTGAACTGGCACCTCCCGAACGCATCCGTTACACGGACAAATTCGATGACCCGAATCTACCCGGCGAAATGCAGACAACGATAACACTCAACAAAGTATCCTGCGGGACGGAGTTGAACATTGTGCAGGAAGGCGTGCCTGGCGCCATACCAGCGGAGGCATGCTACCTCGGCTGGCAAGAGTCGCTCATTCTTTTATCGAAGCTCGTCGAAGCCGAGATTCCAGATTAACGCTCCGGCGAGACGGAAAAGCAGTAAAAGTTTTGTTTGGTGGCCTGGGCATTGACTCGCGCAGGACTGTTAGTCTGTTAGCGGACTGATCAGTTTGTGCGTTGGTTATCTGCTAAAGACAGGTAAGCCCATGACTAATACATACCAGGCAATCAGCCCACTTCCTTTCGCACGCACCTGCGCAATAACCCTGACGATCGTAAGCACATCGTTGGTTGCGCAGACCGCCCCTTACGATTCGGCGAAGCCGCTCGCGCATGCGACGTTGTTTGCGCCCGGCATCATTTCCACTGGCGACTATGAATCGCACCCAACGTTCACGCCTGATGGCCGCGAGATATACTTTCTCAAGATGGCGCCCAATTTCTCGCGGTGGACCATCTTCGTTTCGCGCTACAAGGACGGCAGCTGGTCGCAACCGGAGGTCGCGCCGTTCTCCGGCCAATTTCAGGACGCCGATCCCTACATCACCGCTGATGGAAAACACTTTTACTTCATCTCCGATCGCCCTGTGGAAACGGGCGGCGAACGCCAGTCACATCACGACATCTGGGTGATGGACAAGACAGAGTCCGGCTGGAGCGCACCTCGCCATCTGCCAGCGCCGGTCAACGGCGATACGGATAATTTTTATCCGATCGTCTTAAAGAACGGGAGCCTGTACTTCGGCTCACAACGCAAGGATTCCAGTGGCCTGGGCGACATCTATCGCGCTGTGCCGCAGAAAGGCGGGAGTTATACGGTCGAAAATCTCGGGCCTCCTGTTAATACCGAAGCGGGCGAGTACGAAGCTTTCGTTACCGAAGATGAGCGGATGCTGCTGCTCGCAGCCACAAAGCGACCCGACTCTCTCGGTGGTTACGATCTTTATGTCTCGTACAAGCAAGCCGACGGTAAATGGAGTGAGCCAGTCAATCTCGGGGCGGAAATCAATTCGCCGGAACGCGAGTTATCGCCAAAACTCACGCCAGATGGCAAATACCTGATCTGGACCAGTTGTCGTTTGCCAGCGCTGGCTGCCAAACCACCCAAACGCACCACCGATCAGGTGTTGCAGGAGCTGCGCGCACCTGGCAACGGAATCGGTGACATTTACCTGATTGATGTCTCCGCCGTGCCAGCTCTAAAACCGCCCAGGTGAATCACACATCAACCTACATGATCACGAAGAGGCGCGGGAATAACAAAGTAATCTACAAGTTCGACGTCGTACCAACCGCCCAACAAGTTATTGAGCTATACAACGATGCGGACCTTCCAAGGCCTACGCACGATCCTCAAAGAATAAGAGCAATGTTCGAAAACTCAGATCTGATTGTAACCGCCTGGGACGAGAACAAGCTAGTGGGTGTTTCTCGTACAATTACAGATTGGGTCTGGTGTAGTTATCTTGCCGATCTGGCTGTCAGTCCCGGCTATAAAAGGTCAGGGATCGGCAAGAAGCTTATTGAGCTCGCCAGACAAAAAATCGGAGAACAATCGATGTTGCTATTACTCTCAGTCCCGACAGCCATGGATTACTACCCAAAGGTAGGGTTTGCAAGAGAAAACAGCGCTTTCATCATGCACAGAACAAAATAGCAAAAAAATGCACCGGATACTCGTTGGAATGGCTGCCGTCACATCGATGCAAAGTAGCCTTATCGAACTTAGCTAACCGTCCGGCCAGATTGGCCGAAATCACCGACCTGAGCTACAACACTGCAACAAAGTGGCCTTATGGAGGTTCATTAACTGGACCTTGTGACCCAATTAATCACTGCCACTTCTAATCGAGCAAGAGTGCGAGCAATAGTAAGAATACGAGCAGGAATTAAGAAAGGGACCTTGGCGTAATGAGAGACCTCAAACCGATTCTATACGCAGGCGCGATTGTCGGCGTTCTCGACATCACGGCGGCGTGCATCAATGCCCGCGTTCTGGCGGGCTTCCCCCCAGCGCACGTGCTGCAAAGCGTGGCTGGCGGTCTACTGGGACGTGGCACTTATAATGGCGGATTCGCAACGGCTCTTCTGGGCATCGCGATGCATTTTACGATGGCGCTCACGGTGGCGGCGATTTTCTACGCGCTAACTCGGCGGTTTTCCCTGCCCAAGAAGCTTTTGGGACTCGTGGCTGTGGGAATGCTTTATGGAGCGGCGGTTTTCGCGGTCAATAACTTCGCTACGGCGCCGTTCCTGTCGTGGATTCGCAGTCTCTATCTGCATACGCCGATCTTGTTCAAGCCCCCAATGGGCTGGTCGCAATTGGTCATTCACCTGTTTTGCGTAGGACTGCCCATTGCGCTGGTGATGCGTCAATATTCATCGCTTCACCGACGGTAGTGGTTACAGCATCGACGCGGTATAGCGTAACGCTTTCAGAGGTGGGTTCTGTCCATCTTAACGCTTTAATCTCCTAATGCTTCAAACCCGCGAAGCCAAAGTGGCCTTATCGAACCGCGCCGACTGGACATTGTAAACAAAGCCGCGATCGAGAAGTTGGCTGAAACATTCACTGCAGCCATGAATCCGAAGACGGTTGGTTTAATTATAGCCGAAGAGATAGCTGCGGCTGATCTGATGGGTATCGCCGAAGTTTTTTCACGGGCAACAATCCGAAGAAGTGACCAGCCGGAAGCGCGTGAATCCCGTTGCTACCGAGTGATGACGATTGGTATCAACACAGAACCATGCGTCACAGAATGCGGTATCGTGATCAGTCCACATGTTGACCTCGAAACCGCGCCGACGCTTGATACTGTGTTTGTTTGCAGCGGCAGCAGATGTCACGGTGAAAAACTCAACCGAAGGCTCATAAAATGGCTAAAGCAGCGGGCACCGAATACGCGACGCATCGCAGCTCTTGGAAGAGGTATCTACGCGCTTGCAGCAACAGGCCTTCTGGATAGGCGCCAGGCAGCCATCCATTGGCGGTTTGCGAAGGATGTTGCTTCGCAGTTTCCGAAGCTCCGTGTTAATCCAAACAATCTCTTTATCAAAGACGGCTCTTTCTACACTTGCGCCGGTGGGACCTCCGCGGTCGATTTCGCGCTTTCCTTGGTCGAGGAAGATTTTGGTCGTCATGTCGCGTTGGCCTTAGCGCGCGAATTAGTAGTTCCGGCTAAAAGGTCCGGCGAAGACGAACAGTACTCTGAAGCGCTAAAGTTTCAGATCCAATCGTCTGACCGTTTTGCTGACTTTCCCGCGTGGATCTTTTCTCATCTCAGCGACGACCTTTCCATAGACGCCCTTGCCCAAAGAGCGGCCATGTCCCGCCGTAGCTTCACTCGTCTGTTCCATGAAGCTTTTGGCAAAACCCCCGCCCAGTTTGTCGCGGAAGCGCGCATTGCCGAAGCGCAGCAGCGATTGTTAGTTCCTCGCAACAGCATTGAAAGCGTTGCTCAGTCTCTTGGATTTCGAAGCGCAGATGTTTTTAGTGTGGCTTTCGAGCGGTTCACGGGGATTCGACCGCGGATCTACCGTGCCCTGAGGCGAGCTCCTAAAAGCAATGGTTCGTCGAACGTGGAGCCTCACAAAACTGGCGCGCGCGGAAGATCGACTGTGTTGCGCGCTGCGTAGAACTCATCACCAACGCGCGGTGCTGTAGCCACCGCAAAGCGGGCCCGCCGTGGCGGGTGGCGCCGTGCTGCCCGAGGGCAACAACGCCGGCGGAGCGCCTCGACACAAGCGAGGCTGCTACAACATTTGTAAGAGTCGTTCTAGCGTTATTGGAGTGGAGAGATCCGTTGCCGTCTGCACGGCTCGGGATGACAAAGAGGCAGCCCGCGTGAGCTGCCTCTTTTGTAACCTAACTAATGGAGAAAGTTTAAAAGCGTTTCTTTAGCCCGACGTACCAGAACCGGCCTTTGATGTTAGCAACGGACTCGTCATAGCCATTCTCGAAGCTACCGGCCACAAACGGCGGATCCTCATCCAACACGTTCTGCATGCCAAGCGTGACGGTTGTGTTATTAAGCCACCACTTCCAGTCGCTGCAGCCATACTCAGCCGTGGAGACTGGGACGACATTCTTTTCCTTGCCGTCCTTCATCTTCACGTTCTTACCACCATCCTTGGCAAAGCCAGGCACCTCCGCCGGCGCCGGCGGTGGCAGGTTAAACGTGTAGTTCAAGATCAGATCAAGCGTAGTCCAAGCGGACACTTTGCGCGCACGTACTTCGTCACCACCACCCAATGGGCCGCTCCTGGGCTCCTGTAGCTTGGTCGATCCTGTCAGAGTGGCGTTGTCGTCCTCATACTGACCGGTCCAGTGGACTATGGCACCGACATCCAAGCCCCCCATCCATGTGTCAGCCGGACCATCGTAGAAGATGCTAAAGTTGGCCCGATTCCATGGCAATGAATTGGTCAGAGTACCTCCCGGCGGCTGGAATGTGCCCGCGATACCAAACCGCTTAAATTCGGGCGCAGCTTGAAACTCAAACCGGGATAGCCAGGTGCCGTTGACAGTCGTGGTCAACCTTCCCCAGTCCCCGTGTCCGAAGATCGTTGAGTCCAGTATATAGATCGCTTCGTAGTCGAGACCTTCCAAGATTGCGCCTGAAAGGTTGTTGCTCGGATCGATCACGAATTGGACTGGCCCAGCCTCGCCTGGAATTGAACTCACACCCCGGAAAACAATCGGCCCGTTCTGCACAACACCCGGGGTCGGGGGATTCTCCACGATGAGGGTTTGCGCACCTCGGAATGCCACGATGTCGCGCATATCAATATGCCACCAATCGGCGCTCAGTGTCAGGCCCTTAATCCATTTCGGGCTGTATACAATTCCGTAGGTCCATTCATAGGCCACTTCCGGATGCAGATTAGGGTTTCCTATAATACGTTCCTCAATCTGTGGCTCGGTCTGACTCGAAAACGGATCGGCCACGATCGGGAAGGCCTGCGAGCTCGCAGGCGTGAGCTCTGACAAAGTCGGCGCATGGAAGGCTTCGGTATAGCTGCCGCGCAGGGTCAACGCCCCGATATACTTGGGATTAAGCGGCTGCCAGCGCACTGACACCTTCGGCTTTTGCGCATTATACCTGGTGTGTGTTGCCGGCTGGAGCGGGAAGAGTCCAGAAGGC
>Ga0209265_1000038_pt1 | contig 28748 bp, 24 predicted proteins | sample GraSoiAngelo_103_FD_185872 | JGI IMG/M metagenome (GOLD analysis project Ga0209265, IMG submission 185872) | Grasslands soil microbial communities from the Angelo Coastal Reserve, California, USA - 14_0903_05_20cm (SPAdes) (version 2) | ecosystem: Environmental > Terrestrial > Soil > Grasslands ...
AGCGTTCGTCCTGAGCCAGGATCAAACTCTCCGTGAAAGGTACTTCTTACAGAGAGCTGTCATGCCTGGCAAATTGCAAATCGCCGGGTACACATACTCGGCGACCGGCATGACGGGTAAATCAGACCACCCGGCGCGCTGGCGCACCGAGTGGATCGGGCTCAAACATCCCACGAACACGAATGTCCGCGGGGTGCACGCTGCTCAGTTTTCAAAGACCGCTGCGCCATTCACGGCGGGACTCGCCGCTCCTTACGCACGGGCCAGGCCAGGGCCTTGCCCAGAAGGACGTAGGAGTATAGCGCTGTGGCGGCGGTTTGCCTAGCCGGTCGCCAGGAGGCGGCGGAAACGGCGCTTGCCGGCCTGCAGAACCCGCCCGTCAAGCGCTCCCAGAGCCAGATCCAGTGTATCGGAAGGGATCGTCTCGCCGTCGAGCTTGGCGCCTCCCTGCTTGATCAGGCGCCGCGCCTCGCTCGAACTGATGCCGAAGGCGGCGGCCATCAGCGCCGGTAGATGAACCTCGCCGCCGTTATCGCCGGCGAAGGGGCCCAGGTCCAGCTCCTCGACCTCGTCGGGCGCGCCGTGCTCGACGAAGAGCCGGTTGAAGTGCTGCTCGGCCGCCTGCGCCGCGGTGGCGTCGTGGAAGCGCTCGACGATGCCGCGGGCGAGGGCGCGCTTGGCCTCGTTGGGTGCCAGGCCCGCGGGCGGCTCTTCCCCCAGCACGAGCCGGAAGTACTCGGGCATCGCCGCGTCGGGCACTCGCATCGTCTTGCCGAACATCTCCTCCGGCGCCTCGGTGACGCCGATGTAGTTGCCCAGCGACTTGCTCATCTTCTTGGCGCCGTCGATGCCGACTAGGATCGGCATGGTCAGGATCGACTGCGGCTTCTGGCCGTAGGCGGTCTGGATGTCACGACCGAAGAGCAGATTGAACTTCTGGTCGGTGCCGCCGAGCTCGACGTCGGCTTCGACCGCAACCGAGTCGTAGCCTTGCAGCAGCGGGTAGAGCAGCTCGAGCGCGGCGATCGGCGCCCCAGCTGCGAGGCGCTTCTGGAAGTCGTCGCGCTCGATCAGGCGCGCGACGGTGGTCTGGGCGAGCAGGCCGAGCAGCTCCTCCGGCGCCATCCGCAGCCACTCGCTGTTGAAGCGCACCTCGGTGCGCTCACGGTCGAGCAGCTTGAAGGCCTGCTCCTGGTAGGTGGCGGCGTTGGCCTCGATCTCCTCTGGCGAGGGCATCGGCCGCTGCGCGGAGCGCCCGCTCGGATCGCCGACCCGGGCGGTGAAGTCGCCGACGATCAGCACCACCCGGTGGCCGGCCTGCTGGAACTCGCGCAGCTTCTCCAGCACGACCGTGTGGCCGAGGTGGATGTCCGGCGTGGTCGGGTCGATCCCCAGCTTCACCCGCAGCGGCACCCCGGCGTCGAGCTGCTCCTGCAGCATCCCCGCCGGCAGCACATCGACCGCGTTGCGCGTCAGGTCGGCCACAGGCCCAATGCTAGACTGCCGCCTCCGCTCGGCGGGCCGAGCCGCCTTCCGAGTCGTGAGCCCTTAGATGGCAGTCCTTGGACTAAAGCCCCGCCGGCGGGGTGGCGAAGTTCCGCCGCCAGCGCCGCCGGCCCCCCCTGAGAGCAAGCGCAAGCCGCGCTTGAAGAAGCTGCGCATCCTTTTCGTCCTGCTCGGCCTCTCCGTCCTCGCCCTGGTCTCGATGATCTTCGGGATGATGGCCGCGGTATCGCAGGACCTGCCGGCGATCTACAACTTCGCCCAGTACAAGGCCTCGAAAAACAGCGAGGTCTACGACGCCTCGGGGGAACCGATCGGCACCCTGACCAGCGATCAGAACAAGATCCTGCTCACCTCCGGACAGATCTCGCCCAACATCAAGAACGCGGTGGTCTCGATCGAGGACGCCCGTTTCTACGAACACAGCGGGGTCGACTTCCAGGGCATCGCCCGCGCCCTGATCAAGGACGTGCTCAGCCAGAGCGCTCAGCAGGGCGCCTCGACGATCACCGAGCAGTTCGTCAAGAACGCGCTCGAAGCCGAAGGCAGCCGCACGGTCCTGGAGAAGTTCCGCGAGGCGGCGCTGGCCTACCGGCTCGAGCGGCACTGGACCAAGGACAAAATCCTCACCGAGTACCTCAACACGATCTACTTCGGCGAGGGTGCCTACGGCGTCGAGGCCGCGGCCCGAACCTACTTCGGCAGCGCCCACCCCGGCTGCGGCACCCCGGCTGAGCCCTGTGCCTCGGTGCTCGAGCCCTGGGAGGCGGCGACCCTGGCCGGGATCATCGCCTCGCCCTCGGCTTTCGATCCCAAGGTCTATCCCGAAAATACCCTCGGCCGCCGCAACCTGGTGCTGGAAAAGATGCTCGAACAAGGCTACATAACGCAAGAGCAGTACAACGAAGGCCACCAGCAGGCACTGCCCGCGCCCAGCGACATCTCACCGCCCAAACTCGAATCGAAGGCCCCCTACTTCACTGCCTGGCTGCGCCAACAGCTGGTCGAACGCTACGGCGCCTCGAAGACCTTCTTCGGCGGCCTGAAAGTCAAGTCGACGCTCGACCTGCGCCTGCAGGAAGCGGCCCAGGAAGCGGTCAACTCATACCTCGGCTACTCCCCTGCCACCGCCTCGGTGGTCGTCCTCGACAACCACAACGCCGGGGTCAAGGCGATGGTCGGCGGGCCCAACTTCGAAACCAAGCCCTTCAACCTCGCCACCCAGGGGCACCGCCAGCCTGGCTCCTCGATCAAGCCTTTCACGCTGATCACGGCGCTCGAGGAGGGCATCTCCCCCTACACGACCTTCGAATCGGCACCCCAGTACATCCATTACGGCAAGAACGGCCAGGAAGTCTTCGAAGTGAACAATGACGAGGACTCCTACCTCGGCTCCTGCGACATCGTCTGCGCGACGACCTACTCGGACAACTCGATCTACGCCCAGCTCGGCCTCGAGGCGCTGAAAGGCAAGACGATCCAGGACCGCACCCACTCGATTGCGGGGACGATCCACAAGGCCGGCTACTCGGATCCGATCTCGACCAATCCGTCGATGGTGCTGGGCGGGCTCCAAGATGGGGTGACGCCGCTGGGCTGGACCTACGCCTACTCGACGATCGGCAACAACGGTGACCGGGTCAGCGGGACCCTGGCGCCGCGGCCCGGAGACAGCCCGGTCGCTTACACCCAGGTGACCGGCAGCGACGGCCACACGATCAAGGACGGGGACAACGACTCGATCCACACCCAGGTCATCCCTGAAGGCGTCGCCGAAGAAGCCAAGAGCATCCTCGAAACCGTGGTCAGCAGCGGCACCGGCACCAACGCCCAGATCGGCCACTCGGGCCAATGGGGCAAGACGGGAACGACCGAGAACAACGGCGACGCTTGGTTCTGCGGCGGGGTCGAAGACGAAGTGACCGCCTGCGTCTGGGTTGGCTACGCCGATACGACGACGCCGATGACGACGCTCTACAACGGAGGGCCGGTGATGGGCGGCACCTTCCCGGCGCTGATCTGGGCCAGCGTGATTTCGGCCTGGGAGGAAATCAAGGCCGAACGCGCCGCCGAAGCAAAGGAAAAGAAGGCGAGCAAGGGTGGCTCAGGTTCGTCCTCCTCATCCTCTGGCAGCTCGACCTATACGACACCCGAAAGCTCGGTAGAAACCGAATCGGCGCCGGAACCGGAAGCAAGTGAACCGAGTGAACCGGCACCCGAAGAAGAAGCTCCCGAAAGCGCCGAACCAGCCGAATCCGCGGAACCGGCGCCGGTCGAACCAGCCGCGCCATCCAGCGGCGGCGGCGTCACCGCGGGATAGGCGGCTTCGAGACATAGGGGCTGCCGGCGGCGGCGAAACGCCAGGGGCGCTCGACCGCTTTGGTGATGCCGACGCGAGGGCCGGTGAGGACCTGCGTGACCTGGCCCGGCTCCGGCGGCAGGAGCAGGAAGGGATCGCGCCCGAGGTCGGCTCGGTTCTGCTCGAGCCCGATCCCCAACGCCTCGGTCAGCTTGCCGGGCCCTGAGCAGAGCTCGCGGTCAGGCCGCTCACCCCGGCGCGCTCGCATCTGCGCCAGGCCGGTGGTCGGCTCCAACGCGCGGATCAACACGGCCGCCGCCTCGCCCTCGGGCTCGGCAACGAAGTTGAGCAGGCTGTGGATGCCATAGGAGAGATAGACGTAGGCGCGGCCCGGCGGACCGAAGAGGACCTCGGTGCGGTCGGTGAGGCCGACGTAGGCGTGACAGGCGGGGTCGTCGCGCTCGTAGCTCTCGGTCTCGACGATCGTACCCCCGCAGCCGTCGAAGAAGAGCCGGCAGCCGATCAGCTCGCGGGCAACGAGGTGAACCGAGCGGTCGAAGAACTCGACGCCGAGGCGCTCATCAGCAGCGCTCACGAGCGCTCTTCGAGCACCCGCGCCTTGACCGCGTTGAGCGTCTCGCGCGCCTCGCCGAGCTGAGCGGCGAGCGGAACCGAGCCGGTGCCGCCGGCGATCTTCTTCGACTCCAGCCAGCTGCTGCGCCGCAGCACCTCGTAGTAGGAGTCATCGAGGCGCTCGGAGCGCTTCCGCAGGTCCTCGGTGCTCAGATCGGAGAGCGACTTACCCTGCTCGACCGCGTCGCGGACGAGGCCGCCGACGATCCCGTGTGCCTCGCGAAATGGCACGCCTCGGCGAACCAACAGGTCGGCGACCTCGGTCGCCGCCAGCATCTCATCGCCCGAGGCGTCCTCCATGCGGGCGCGGTCGAAGGAGATCCCGGCGAGCATCCCCGCCGCCGCGTCGAGACAGGCCTCGACTGTGTCGATCGCATCGAAGAGCGGCTCCTTGTCCTCCTGCATGTCCTTGCCGTAGGTCAGCGGCAGCGCGTGCATGACCCCGAGCAGGGTCGCGTAGGAGGCAGCGACCCGGGGGCTCTTCGCCCGCAGCAGCTCGGCGGAGTCGGGGTTGACCTTTTGCGGCATGATTGAGGAGCCCGAGGAGAACGACTCGTCGAGCCGGCAGAAGCCGAACTCGGTGCTCGACCAGATGACGATTTCCGAGCCGAGCCGCGAGAGGTGCATCGCGCAGCTGGAGGCGGCTGAGAGGTAGTCAAGGACGAAGTCGCGATTGGAGGCGCCGTCGATTGAGTTGTGGCTGACGTGCGCGAAACCGAGGTCAGCAGCGACCGCATCGCGGTCGATCTCCCAGTTGACGCCGGCGAGCGCGCCGGAGCCGAGCGGCATCACCGAGGCGCTGTCGAGGGCGAACTGGAAGCGCAGGACGTCGCGGGCGAGCATCCAGAAGTAGGCGAGTAGGTGGTGGCCGAGGTAGACAGGCTGGGCTCGCTGCAGGTGGGTGTAGCCCGGCATCGCCCAGTCCCTGTGCGCCTCGGCGAGGGCGAGCAGCTGCTCCATGGTCGCCCCGCAGAGCTCGATCGCGCGCAGCGAGTGGGCCTGGACGACGAGGGCGACGTCGGTGGCGACCTGATCGTTGCGCGAGCGGCCGGTGTGGAGCTTGCCGGCCAGCGGCCCGACCTCATCCCCCAGCAGCCGCTCGATCGCCATGTGGATGTCCTCGTCGGCGTCCTCGAACTCGAAGCCGTGCTCGGCCATGCGCGCCTGCACCCGGTCGAGACCGGCCTCCATCTCGGCCAGCTCGTCGGCATCGAGGACGCCGAGCCGCTCCAGGCCGCGGGCGTGGGCGCGCGACTGGTCAAGGTCATAGGCGGCCAGCTGCCAGTCGAAGGGCAGCGAGCGGTTGAGGCGCCAGAAGCGCGGATCTGGGTCCTTGCGGAAACGGGCCATGGGCGGGCGATTATTCCCTGATCTGGCGCTGACCGAGCGCCTCGGCCAGCTCCTGACAGACGCGGTCCACCTGCCCCTCGCTCATCGAGGGGAAGAAGGGCAGCGCCAGCGAGTGCGCGGAGGCGGCTTCGGCGACTGGGAACTGGCCCTCGCGGTAGCCGAGCTCGCGCAGCTGCGGGAAGAGGTGGATGCAGGGCAGGTAGGCCTTGCTGGCGACGCCCCGCTCGGCTAGGCGAGCAATCGTCGCGTCGCGGTCGATCTCCCCATCGAGGTGGACGACGTAGACGAACCAGCTGCGCCGCTCGGCGCCGCGGCCGGCGATCGGAGCCTCGACGCCCTCTACCCCCTGCAGTTGCGTGGCGTACATCGCTGCCACCCGCTCGCGCGCGGACAGCATCTCTCTCAGCTTCTCGACTTGGGCGACTCCGAGCGCGGCGGCGACATCGGAGAGCCGGTAGTTGAAGCCGAGGCCACCGTGGTCGAGCCAGGCCATGTCGGCGGTGCGACCCTGGTTACGCTCACTGCGCAAGCGAGCGGCCGTCGCGGCGTCGGCGGGAATGACCATCCCCCCCTCCCCAGTCGTCATCTGCTTGTTGGCGTAGAAGGCGAAGGTGGCAAGGTGGCCCCGGGCGCCGACGTTGCGGCCCTCGGAGTCGACCGCACCTAGCGCCTCGCAGGCGTCCTCAAGCAGGCCAAGGTCGTGCTTGCCGGCCAGCGCCTCCAACTCCGGCATCGCCGCCGGGTAGCCGAAGATGTGAACTGGCAGGATCCCGGCGCTGCGCTCTCCGATCGCGACGGCCGCGGCTTCCGGGTCGAGGTTGAGCGTGACCGGGTCGACATCGCAGAAGACCGGCTTCACGCCCTCATAGAGCAGGCAGTTGGCGGAGGCGACGAAGCTGAAAGGGCTAGTCAGGACCTCGTCGCCGGGGCCCCAGCCAAGCGCCCGCACGCCGAGGTGGAGCCCGGTCGTGCCGCTGGCGACTGCGACCGCGTCCCCGACCCCGAGCCACTCGGCGAAGGTACGCTCGAAGCGCTCGCCCATCGGCCCCAGCGAGAGCTGGCCCGAGCGCAGCACCTCGAGCACGAGCTCCTCCTCGCGAGCGCCAAGCTCCGGCTTTGCTAGCTGAATCGGCGCGGGATCGGGGCTGCCCATCGAGTGGGAACCTATTCGTCGCCGCGCGGTTGAAAGGCGTAAGCGAGCGAGTCAACCAAGGCCTCCCAGGAGGCCTCGATGATGTTCTCCGAGACGCCGATTGTGCCCCACTCGCGCCGGCCGTCGGTCGAGTCGAGCAGGACGCGGGTCACCGCCCCGGTGCCGTGGCTCTCGTCGAGGATGCGCACCTTGTAGTTGGTCAGCTCGACGTCGGCGAGGTGCGGGTGGCGGGTGCCGATCGCGGCGCGCAGGGCCTTGTCCAGGGCGTTGACCGGGCCGTTGCCCTCGGCCACCTCGACGTAGCGCTCGCCGTCGACGACGACCTTGATCGTCGCCTCGGTCTCAACCCGGCTGCCCTGGCGCTTTTCGGTGGTGACGCGGAAGCTCTCGAGCTCGAAGAGCGGCTCGTAGACCTCGGCCTCGCGCCGCAGCAGCAGCTCGAAGGAAGCCTGGGCTGCCTCGTAATGGTAGCCGCGATGCTCGCGCTGCTTGAGCTGTTCGACCGCCTCGCCGGCCGCCTCGTCATCGAGCTCGAGGCCGGCCCGCTCGGCGGCGCTGCGGATCGTCGCCTTGCCGGAAAGCTCCGAGGCGAGGATCTCGCGCTCGTTGCCGACCTGGCCCGGCTCGAGGTGCTCGAAGGTGCTGGCATCGGCCGCGACTCCGGCCGCGTGCATGCCGGCCTTGTGGGCGAAGGCGTTGCGGCCGACGTAGGCGCGGTCGGGGTCGGGCGTCATGTTGCAGAGCTCGTCGAGATAGTGCGAGGTGGGCGTCAGGCTTGCCAGCTGCTCCGGCGAGACGACCTCAAAGCCCATCTTCAGCTGCAGGGCCGGCAGGATCGAGGCCAGGTTGGCGTTGCCGCAGCGCTCGCCGTAGCCGTTGACGCAGCCCTGGACCAGGCGGGCACCGGCATCGACGGCGGCGAGCGAGTTGGCGACCGCGCACTCGGCGTCATTGTGGGTGTGGATGCCGACTTCGGCCGCGCCGTCGAGGCTGGCCACGACCGCCGCAGTTGCTTCGGCGACGAAGTGCGGCAGGTTGCCGCCGTTGGTATCGCAGAGCGTCACATTCTCGGCCCCTCCCTCGGCCGCGGCGCGGACGCATTCGAGCGCGTAGGCCGAGTCGTCGCGATAGCCGTCGAAGAAGTGCTCGGCGTCGAAGACCGGCCGCTTGCCCTCGGCGCGGAGGAAGTTGATCGAGTCGGCGATCATCGCCAGGTTCTCCTCGGCCGAGACCTTGATCACCTTGTCGACGTGCAGGCGCCAGCTCTTGCCGACCAGGCAGACAACCGGCGCGAAGCTCTCGACGAGGACACGCAGCGCCGCATCATTCTCGGCGGCGCCGTCGCGACGTCGGGTCATGCCGAAGGCGGCAATCGTCGCCTGCTGCAGATCGAGATCGGTGAGCAGCTCAAAGAGCTCGGCCTCCTTGGGGTTGGAACTGGGAAAACCGGCCTCGATAAAGTGGACGCCGAGACCGTCAAGGGCCTGGACGACCTTGAGCTTCTCGCCCACTGAGAGCGACATTCCCTGACCGCCCATTCCGTCCCGCAGGGTGGTGTCGTAGAGCTTTACCTGTTCCATCTGATGCCTTTCGAGTCGAAAAATCGGGGCGCCTCAAGGAGGCGCGTTGCGCGCGGGTGTTGTGAACCGCGCCAGCCGCTAGGCGGCTGCGGTAATTCGCCCGATCGAGTCGAAACGCAGGTGCATCAGGATCTGACCTTACTCGGTTCGTCCGCCCCGGCCGAAACCTCGACAAAGTCGAGCCACTCGAGGTACTCCTCGGCGCGGCCGTAGAGGACGTCGACGAACTTCGCCTGCACGTGGCGGGTTATCTCGCCTGGCTCGCCGATCGGGTGGTCGTCGATCTCGCGCACTGGCACAAGCTCGGCGGCGGTCCCGGTGAGGAAGATCTCCTCGGCCAGGTAGAGCTCGGCACGGGCGATGTCGCGTTCGACCACGGTGTAGCCGAGGTCGCGGGCGATCTGGATCACCGACTTGCGGTTGATCCCGTCGAGGATCGAAGCCACGTGCGGCGGAGTGACGATCTGGCCGTCGCGGACCAAGAAGATGTTCTCGCCCGAGCCCTCGCAGACGAAGCCGCGCTCGTCGAGCAGGATTGCCTCCTCGTAGCCGGCGTTGGTCGACTCGGTCTTGGCCAGGATCGAGTTGAGGTACTGGCCCGAGGCCTTGGCGTGCGGGATCAGGCCACCGGGGCCGATTCGTCGCCAGCTCGAGACCTTGGCGCGGATGCCGTGCTTCTGGCCCTCCTCGCCGAGGTAGGCGCCCCAGGGGAAGGCGGCGACGATGACGTCGACCGGCGCGTCGGTGGCGTAGAGCCCGAGGCTACCGTAGCCGCGGAAGGCGAGCGGGCGGATGTAGCAGGAGCCGAGGCCGTTGCGGCGGATCAGCTCGCGCGTCGCCTCGCCAATCTGCTCGGGCGAGTAGGGCAGGCCGAGGTAGTAGAGCTCGGCCGACTTGGCGAGGCGATCGAGGTGGTCGGCGTGGCGGAAAATGGCTGGGCCGCGCTCGGTCTCGTAGCAGCGCACACCCTCGAAGACGCCGGTGCCGTAGTGCAGGGCGTGGCTGAGGACGTGAACTTTGGCGTCCTCCCAGGGCACAAACTCGCCGTTATGCCAAATCAACTCGGCCGTATCCATGTTGGGAGAAGTATGCCCGATAGCGCAAGGGCATTCGCGCCAAGTCGAGAAGAGGATCGGGCACAACCACAAAGGAGACCGCATGCTCACCGCAGTTCGCCAAAGACTTAGCTACTCGAACGTGATCGCCACGATGGCGCTCTTCATCGCCCTGGGCGGCGTCGCAGTCGCCGCCGGGCTGCCGAAGAACAGCGTCGGGCCCAAGCAACTGAAGCGCGGCGCCGTCACCGCCGCGAAGATCCGCAAGCAGGCCGTGACCAGCGCCAAGCTGGCCAACGGCGCGGTGACGATCGGCAAGCTCGGACCCAACTCGGTCGGGCCGAACAACATCGGCAACGGCGCCATCACCAGCGCCAAGCTCGGACCCAGCTCAGTGCTCGCCGCGGCGATCAAGAACGGCGTCATCACGACCAACAAGCTGAACAACGAAGCGGTGACGACGCCGAAGCTGGCCAACGAATCGGTTTCTACCGCCAAGCTCGGCAAAGGATCGGTTACCGCGGCCAAGCTGAGCGACGAAATCGGCCCGCTGCTGGCGACGCTGAAACCGGGACAGACGCTGCGTGGCGTCTTTGACGTCGGCGGTGAAGCCCGCACGGCTGTCAGCTACCAGTTCCCCATGGTCAACGCCGCTGCCGTCACGGTCTTGAAGAAAGGCGAAACGAGCGCCAACTGCTCGGGCCTGGGTGGCGGCAATCTGCAGACGCCCCAAGCGACCCCCGGCAACCTCTGCATTTACACGACGGAAGAAAGCGGCACGCCCGCCCTCACCGCGGAGAACAACACTCGCCTCGGCTTCGGCCTCAAAACGGCCGGCACCACCGGCGACTTCGCCTACGGCCAGTGGGCGGTAACCGCCCCGTAGCAACCGTTCCGGTGCGCCTTATACGGCCATCAACCGCATAAGGCGCACCGGAAGCTAGGCGCTCAGCTCGGCGAGGACCGCCTCGGTCACCTCGTCGGTGCCGACCGCGGTCTCGCTTTCACCCGCCAGGTCCGGGGTGCGGAGACCGCGGACGAGTACCGCATCGACCGCCGACTCGATCCGGGTGGCGTCATCGGCCCGGTCGAGACCGTGGCGCAGCATCATCGCCGTCGAGAGGAAAGTGGCGAGTGGGTTGGCGATCCCTTTGCCGGCGATGTCGGGGGCGGAGCCGTGGACCGGCTCGAAGAGACCGGGCTCGCCCTCGGCGCCGAGGCTGGCCGAGGGCAGCATGCCGAGCGAGCCGGTGAGCATCGCCGACTCGTCGCTGAGGATGTCGCCGAAGAGGTTCTCGGTGACGATCACGTCGAAGTCCGCCGGGCGCGAGACGAGCTGCATCGCCGCGTTGTCGACCAGCAGGTGGTCGAGGGCGACATCCGGATAATCGGGAGCGACGCAGCCGACCACCTCGCGCCACAGCCGCGAGGTCTCGAGCACGTTGGCCTTGTCGACCGAGGTGACGCGGGGCTTACGGCTGGAGCTGACCGCACGGCGCTGGGCGGCCTCGAAGCCGACCCGGGCGATCCTCTCGATTTCGGCCGCCGAGTACTCGCAGGTGTCGTGGGCGGAGTCGCCCTCGCGACCGGAATCGCCGAAGTAGATGCCGCCGGTCAGCTCGCGGACGACAAGCAGGTCGGTGCCGGTGATGCGCTCGGGACGCAGCGGGCTGGCGTCGACCAGCGCCGGGCTCGGGCGCACCGGCCGCAGGTTGGCGTAGAGGCCCATGCCCTTGCGCAGGCCGAGCAGCCCCTGCTCGGGGCGCGGCGCGGCGGGGTCGGTCGTATCCCATTTGGGTCCGCCGACGGCGCCGAGCAGGACCGCATCGGCTTTGCGGCAGGCCGCTAGCACCTCATCGGTGAGCGCCGTACCGTGAGCGTCGATCGAGCAGCCGCCCATCAACTTTTCGGTGAACTCGAAGTCGCCGAGGGCTTCGAGCAGGCGCCGCGCTGCGCCAACGATTTCCGGACCGATCCCGTCGCCAAGCAGCAGGACTATGCGGGGAACCTCATTCACGCGGTCGCACTCTATGCACATCCATTCCGCTGTTCTTTGCCCGTCATGCGGGGACAAGGAACAGCGGAGTCCTCACGGCTTGCGGGCCTCGATGTTGAGGCGCACGTAGTCCAGCTGCAGTGGATCGGGCTCGCGCTCAAGCACCCGTTCGAGGAAAGACACTTGCAGCTCCGCAGGCAGCCTGTCCATGTGCGGGCCGAGGCAGACCGTGCGCAGGAACTCGGCCGGCTCTGGCGGCTCGATCGTCCACGGCTGCAGCCAGCAGTGGACGTCGACGAAGCCGGCGGCGGCGAGCCGCGCTTCCGTAGCCTCGGCGCCCGCGTAGTTCCACGGTTCGTCGAAGCCCTCGAAGTAGGCAGCAAAGGGCTCGCTGGCGACAACCTCGCCGCAGATCTTGCGCAGGCGATCGATGTTTCCCGCACCGCCGCACTGAGCGGCGATGGCGCCACCGGGGCGCAGAGCGGCTGCGAGGCGCCGAAAGAGCAGGTCGTGATCGAGCACCCAGTGGAAGACGGCGCTGGAGAAGATGGCGTCGACCTCCTCGTCCAGCTCCAGCTCGGTCAGGTCGGAGACCAGTGCCGTGTCGCAACGTCGCAGGGTCTCGCGCACCTTCTCCACCATCGAGGCAGAGCCGTCGACGGCAACGACTCGTCCCTCGGGCAGCCGCTCGATCAGCAGCCCGGTGACGCGGCCGCTACCGCAGCCAGCGTCGAGCACGGTCTCCTCGCCTTTCAGGGGCAGCCGGTCGAGCACCGAGCGCGCCCACTCTTCATGTGGGACCGAGACGCGGTGATAGCTCCCGGCGTCCCAGTCACGGGTCGCGGACGCCATCAGAGCGCCGTCGTGACGGGCCCGCGCTCGGCGCCGCCCGCCTGCTCGAAGCCGTCGATCGCGCCCGCGTTCTCCAGGGTGATACCGATGTCGTCCAGCCCGTTGAGCAGGCGGTGCTTGACGTCAGGCTCGATCTCGAACTTGAAGACGCCGGCGGCGCAGTTGACCGTCTCATCGTCGACATCGATCCGCGCCTCCCCGGCCTCGGCGATCGCACGGCAGTGCTCCTCGTCGAGGATCGCCGGCAGCAGCCCGACCTTGGTGCAGTTGGAGTAGAAGATGTCAGCGAAGGATGGGGCGACGATCGCCTGGAAGCCGAAGTCCTCCAGCGCCCAGGGAGCATGCTCGCGCGAGGAGCCGCAGCCGAAGTTGGCCCCGGTGACGAGGATCGGGTTCGGCTCCAGCTCGATCTCGCCGTCGCGGATCCAGTCGTAGAAGAGGAACTCGCCGAAGCCGGTCCGCTCGACCCGCTTGAGGAACTGCTTGGGGATGATCTGGTCGGTATCGACGTCGGCGCGGTCCAGCACCGAGACTTTCCCCTCAATGATGTCTATAGGTCTCATGGTGTCCTCCACCCTGCCGGCGCGGACGCGGAAGCGAGACCGAATCCATCTCTGATTCTTTTCGGTCTCGCGAGAGCAGAGCAGCCGGCAGGCATTGTTCTCAGCTCCAATCCCTGATGTCGACGAAATGTCCCTCGACTGCCGCCGCCGCGGCCATCTTCGGGCTGACCAGGTGGGTGCGCCCACCCTTGCCCTGGCGCCCCTCGAAATTGCGGTTCGAGGTCGAGGCGCAGCGCTCGCCCTCGATCAGGATGTCGGGGTTCATGCCCAGGCACATCGAGCAGCCTGCCTCGCGCCATTCGAAGCCGGCCGAGCGGAAGACGTCGTGCAGCCCCTCGGCTTCGGCGTTGGCCTTGACCTGTTGGGAGCCGGGCACGACCATCGCCCGCACCGAGCCGGCGACCTTGCGGCCGTCGACGATCTCGGCGGCCTCGCGTAGGTCCTCGATCCGCGAGTTGGTGCAGGAGCCGATGAAGACGCGTTCGGGCGCCACCTCGGTCATCGGTGTGCCCGCCTTCAGACCCATGTAGGTGAGGGCGCGTTCGGCAGACTCGCGATCCGCCGGCGACTCCATCGCCGCCGGGTCGGGGACGCTGTCGGTGACCTCGCAGACCATGCCGGGGTTGGTCCCCCAGGTGACCATCGGCGAGATCGCGCCTGCGTCGACATCGACCTCGGTATCGAAGCTGGCGCCGTCGTCGCTTGGCAGCTGCCGCCAGCGCTCGGCGGCGGCCTCGAACTCGGCGGGAGCGCCCGGACGGCCGCGGACCCACTCGATCGTCTTCTCGTCGGGGGCGATCATGCCGGCGCGACCGCCACCCTCAATCGTCATATTGCAGATCGTCATCCGGCCCGGCATCTCGAGGGCCTCGATCGCCGGGCCGGCGTACTCGACCGCGTAGCCGGTCATGCCCCCAGTGCCCAGGCGCCCGATCGTCGCCAGGATCAGGTCCTTGGGCGTGACCCCTGAACCGAGCTCGCCCGAGTAGGAGATCCGCATCGTCTTTGGTCGCTTTTGCACCAGGCACTGGGTTGCCAGCACGTGCTCGACCTCGGAGGTGCCAATGCCGAAGGCCAGCGAGCCGAAGGCGCCATGGGTGGAGGTATGGCTGTCGCCGCAGACAATCGTCATGCCGGGTTGCGTGACCCCTAGCTCCGGCCCAATTACGTGGACGATCCCCTGCCGGTTGGAGCCCAGTGAGTAGACGGGGATGCCGAACTCCTCGCAGTTGCGCTCGAGCGTTTCGACCTGGACCCGCGAGAGATGATCGGCGATCAGGCGCGCGGCCATGGTGCCATCAGTGGGGGTGTTGTGGTCGGCGGTGGCCAGGGTCTTGTCGGGTCGGCGTACCGGACGGCCCGCCAGGCGCAAGCCGTCGAAGGCCTGGGGCGAGGTGACCTCATGGACCAGATGCAGGTCGATGTAGATCAGGCCGTCGGAGACCTCGTGGGCCTCCCAGAGCTTGTCGAACATGGTTTGCGGCATGGTCAGTCGTGGCCTCCTCTGCTCTCGTTCGTCGCACTCATAATCACCGGCAATCTTGCTCCTCACTCCCGCGTCCGGGGGCCACTAGCCCCTCCTCAGGCCCGCGGCGATTACGGCGAAGAAGCGGGTGGGCTCCTCGCCTTCGTTCTCAAAATGGTGGGGAAGATCGGCATCGAAGGTGACGCTGTCGCCCTCGCTCAGCTCGTGCCGGATGCCGTCGACGACCAGGACCAGCGTGCCGGCCAGGACGACCGTCGTCTCCCGACTGCCGGGCTCGTGCATCGGCGGGTCGTTGCGACCGCCGGTGGTTGCGCCGGCCTCAAGTGTGTGTAGCGAGACGTCGGCGCGCTGCCCCGGCAGCGGCGGTGTCAGCTCCTCAAAGCGATGGCCGCCACGCTCCAGCGCACGCCGGTCGCCGGCCCGGCTGACCGCGACGTGCTGGCCCTCGTCGAGGCGCAGCAGCTGTGAGAGCGTCAGCTCCAGTCCGCAGGCGATCTTCGCTGCCACGGCCAGCGTCGGACTCGTCTCCCCCCGCTCGACCTGCGAAAGCATCGGCGCGCTGACTCCGGAGCGCTCGCCCAGATCGCGTAGTGAGAGACCCATCGCTTCGCGCAAAGCTCGAACGCGATCGCCAACAGCGGGCGCCTCCGCAGCAGTAACCGGCGCTTTGCTCCGAGGGACTTGTGCAGGGCGTTTGTTGGCAGTGGTAGCGATGCGCGTACGTTATCAAATACGTTTGTAATCAATGATCGTCGGGCACGTCGCTAAAGCCCAGGGGCGATTGACGCCGAGGAGCCGCCTCAAGTCCGCTGCGATGGCCACGGTTCATCGTCGAGCTGTGCCCAGGTGGTTCGCGTTACCTCGTAACCGGCGACAGCGTAGGCTGCGCGCATCGCAAGCGAGGTTTCCCCTAGCACGATCCCCCGCTCGACCTGGTTCGCCCTCTTCGCGATGGGGGTCGCCGTGGTGGTGATCGCCAACGACTTCTCCGCGATCAACGTCGCTCTGCCGACGATGGAGAAGGACTTCGACACCAACGTCAACACGATCCAGTGGGTGGTCAACGCCTACGCGCTGACCTTCGGCGTGATGATCGTCACCGGCGGTCGCCTCGCCGACATGTTTGGACGGCGCAACGCCTTCTTCCTAGGCACCGCGATCTTCGCCTCGATGTCGGCCCTGGGCGGCGCGGCGCAGACGGAGACCTGGCTGATCGCGACGCGGACGCTGATGGGGATCGGCGGAGCGCTGATGTGGCCGGCGATCCTCGGCATGACCTACGCGCTGCTGCCCGAAGACAAGGCGGGGCTGGCAGGTGGGATCATCATCGGCGCTGCCGGGCTCGGCAACGCGCTCGGGCCGCTTCTCGGCGGGGTACTCACCGACACGCTGAGCTGGCGCTGGATCTTCTTCCTCAACGTGCCGATCTCGATCTTCGCCGTACGCGTCACCTACCGCCTAGTCAAAGTCGCGGAGCCCGACGAGGGGCGCCAGCAGATCGACTATCCCGGGATCACGGCGATCTCAGTCGGTCTCGTCTCGCTGCTCGTCGCGCTCGACCAGATTGATGACTGGGGCTTCGCCGATCCGCGGGTGCTCGGCCTGTTCGCCCTGGCCGCGGTCCTGCTGATCGCCTTCGTGCCGATCGAGCGCCGTGCCGGGGCGCACGCGCTGGTGCCGCGGGCTGTGATGGCAAACGAGAGCTTCCGCGCCTCCTGCCTAGCGATTCTGCTGATGTCAGCGACCTTCTTCGCCGCCTTGCTTTACCTGCCTCAGTTCATGCAGCACCAACTCGGCTACTCGCCCTTGGAAGCCGGTGTAGGGCTGCTGCCATTCCTCGCCACCTTCGCCTGTGTCTCCTTCATTGCCGGTCCGCTCTACGAGCGGCTGGGAGCGAAGCTGCTAGCGAGCGTCGGGGCAGCCTGCATCACGATCTCCCCCTTCGTCTTCTCGCTCGTCGCCTCGCGCTCGAGCTACGCCTCGCTGATTCCCGGCATGGTCGTGCTCGGAATCGGAATCGGCAGCTTCTACCCAACCGCGACCACCACGGGGGTCACCTCGGTCGACGAATCACAGACCAGTCTGGCCGGCGGCATCGTCTACATGTTCCAGATCGCCGGCGGCTCGATCGGCCTGGGGCTGACGACGACGGTCTTCTCCTCACAGGCGTCCTTCATCGACGGCATCGAGGCCGCCTTCCGGCTGGACGCCGCGCTCTCGTTGGTCGGCTTCCTCGTCACCCTTTTCTTCGTCGGGGGGCGGCTACTGGGGTCGCGTTCGGTCGAGAGCGCCTCGGCCTAGTCGCGAGGCCGTCAGGAGGAGGGCTTAACTACGTTGCCGCGGATCAGCGTATTGTGGCCGCTGCCACCGTTCATGACGTCGGTGTTGCCGCCGCGCAGAACGTCGTTACCGGCGCCACCGAGCAGTACGTCGTTGCCGGGCCCGCCGTAGAGGACGTCGCCACCACCGCGACCGGCGATCTTGTCGCTGCCTTCGCCGCCGATCAATTTGTCAGGGCCGCTGCCGCCGACGAGGATGTCGTTACCGGGCCCCCCGCGCATTGTCACCGGCAGTTCGATCGCACTCGAGACCGAGACCGAGTCATCCCCGCCGCCGCCATTGACTTCGAAGCCGGCAACCAGCGGCGCCTTGCAGATCAGCTCGGTCGCAACCCCTGAGGGGTGTTCGCAGACCGTACCGCCGACTTCGAGTTCGACCGCGGAATCGATTACGTAACTGTGCCCATCCGGCGAGAGCCAGATGTGGATCATGTTCTGTGCCGACCCGCCAGCGAGGACGACCGTGTAAGTCGTTTCGGCGTGCGCGACCGTAGCGGTCTGCGCCGCCAACATGGTCAGCAAGATCAAGATGGCCTTCTTCATAAGGAAAGGGCCCCGCCGAGCCGGGTCCTAGCTAGGGAACAACACAACCTTGCCCACGTTGCGGCGCTGGGCGATGAATTCGTGAGCCTCGCCGGCTCGCTCGAAGGGAAAAGCCTCGGCGATGACCGGATCCAGGCGTCCCGCTTCGAGGTCCGCCATCAGCGGCTCGGTGACCCGGTCGAGGCTGCCCTCGCGCTCCCACCACTTGAGCATGTTGAGGCCGAAGACGCCCTTGTTCTCGTTCATCAGCGCCAGGCTCTTCCACCAGGGAATCGTCGCCAACGGCATCTTGGCGAAACTCTTCAGCGCCGCCGGAATGTCGCGGCCGCTTTCGTTGGTCACCTCGGAGAGGCCGTACATGACCAGGCGACCGCCTGGACGGAGCAAGCGATAGTCCTTGCGAAAGGAGGTCGGACCGAGCGCATCGATGATCAGGTCGACGCCCTCTCCGCCGGTGATGCGCATCGCCTCCGACTCGAAGTCCTGGCTGCGGTAGTCGATCGCGTGTGTGACCCCCTGAGCGCGGATCGCATCGTGCTTGGCGGGCGAGGCGGTGCCGAAGATCTCAGCGCCGACGTTGCGGGCGATCTGAGTGGCGGCGATGCCGACCCCACCGGCCGCAGCGTGGATCAGCACGCGGTCGCCCTCGCGCAGGCTGCCCATGATGATCAGTGCGGCGTAGGCGGTGCCGTAGTTGACCGGAAAGGCAGCTCCCTGCTCAAAGCTGAGCCGCTCGGGCAGCGGCAGCACCTGGGCGGCGGGGACCGTGACCAGCTCGGCCTGGCCGCCAAAGCGGGTCCCGGCCATGACCCTGTCGCCGACCGCGAAGTCGCTCACGCCCTCGCCGACCCTCTCGATCTCCCCCGCCACCTCGTAGCCCATCACGCAGGGGGGTTTTGGCGCGTCGGGGTAAAGACCGACGCGAGCCATCGTGTCGGCGAAGTTGATGCCGGCGGCCTTGACCGCGATCCGGACCTCGCCGGATCCAACGGGCGGATCGGGTCGCTCGAGGACCTGCAGGACCTCGGGACCGCCGTTTCCAGTCTGCACAAGCGCCTTCACCGGGACAGAGACTATGTGCTGTGGACCTCTAAGCAAGCAGAGCAAGGACGCAGGAAGCGGACCGAGGACGCAGCTATGCGCTGCTTAGAGGTCCACAGCGCGGCCGACCGAGAAGCCGTCCAGCTGGAGGATCTTGGCGATCGTCTCGCCACGAACGTGCGCGTCGGTGGTTAGTGCCATCACCGCGCGCTCGCCATCCTCCTCAGCACCGACGGCAGCGGAGACGATGTTGACGCCCTCCTCGCCGAACATCGTGCCGACACGGCCGATCATGCCCGGTCGGTCGGCGTAGCGGAAGACGGCAATGTGCTCGGCAAAGGGCAGGTAGAAGCTCTCGCCCCAGACCGAGACGAGGTAGGGCTCGTTGTGGGGGCCGACGCCGGTCCCAGCCACCTCGACTTCGTCATTGCCGCTGCCCAGGCGCACCGTGACCAGCTCGGTGAAGTCCTCCGAGCTCGACTCCTTGGTCTCGACCAGGTCGACTCCGCGTTCCTCGGCCATCTGCGGCGCGTTGACGAGGTTGACCGGCTCCTCGGTGTGGCCGGAGAGGATCCCGACCAGGACGGCGATGCCGAGCAGGCGGGTGTCGTATTGAGCAAGTTTGCCGCGGAACTCGACCGCAACGCGATCGACCGGGGCCTGGCCGAGGCCCTCGGCCAGGCGGCCGAGCTTTTCGCAGAGCGGTACGAAGGGCGAGAGCGCTTCCATCTCCTCCGGCCGCACCGCGGCGATGTTGACCGCGTTGGTGACGACGGCACCGGTCAGCGCTGCGGTCACCTGTTCGGCGGTGACGACGCCGGCGCGATCCTGGGCCTCGGCGGTGGAGGCGCCCAGGTGCGGGGTGACGACGACGTCGCCGCGGGCGAAGATCGGGTGCTCAGTGAAGGGCTCCGACGGGAAAACGTCGAGCGCCGCCCCGCCGACCTTGCCCGACTCCAGGCCGTCGACCAGGGCGTCGAGGTCAACTAGCTCGCCGCGGGCGCAGTTGACGATCCGTACGCCCTGCTTCATCTGGCCAATCGCCTCGGCGTCGATCAGGTCGATTGTCTCGGGCGTCTTGGGCACGTGCACGGTGACGACGTCGGCGCGGGCGAAGAGGTCCTCGAGGCTCTCGGCGCCCTCGACTCCAAGCTCACGGAAGCGCTCTGCGGAGACGAACTTGTCGAAGGCGATCACGTCCATCTCGAAGGCTCGGGCGCGTTTGGCGACGAGCTGGCCGATCCGGCCGAAGCCGACGATGCCGATCGTCTTGCCGTAGAGCTCGGCGCCCTTGAACTTGGCCCGGTCCCAGCGGCCGTCGACGAGGGCGCCGTGAGCCTGTGGCACGTTGCGGAAAAGGGCGAGGGCGAGGGCGAGGGTGTGCTCGGCGGCAGCGACCGAGTTCGATTCGGGCGCGTTGGCGACGACGATGCCGCGGCGGGTGGCGGCCGGGATGTCGACGTTGTCGACGCCGGTGCCGGCGCGGCCGATCACCTTGAGGTTGCCCGCCCGCTCGATCAGCTCCGGCGTCAGCTTCGTCGCCGAGCGGATCAGGATCGCGTCGTAGCCGCCGATCTTCTCGGCCAGCTCCTCGTCGGACATCTCGAGGCCGAGGTCGACCTCGAAGTTCTGCCGCAGCAGGTCGACGCCGGAGTCGGCGATCTTCTCCTTGACAAGGACTTTCAGCGAGTCGCTCACGAACGAGCCTCCCCCACGTTCTCGACCACCCAGTCGATGCAGGCGGTCAAAGCTTCTACGTCAGCCGGCTCGACTGCCGGGAACATGCCGACCCGCAGCTGGTTGCGACCCAGCTTGCGGTAGGGCTCGGTGTCGACGATTCCGTTGGTGCGCAGCGTTGCGGCAACTGCGGCGGCGTCGACGGAATCGTCGAAGTCGATCGTGCCGACGACCAGTGAGCGCTTGGCAGGGTCGGCGACGAAGGGGGCGGCGAACTCGCTCGCCTCGGCCCAGCCGTAGAGATGACCCGAGGAGGCAGAGGTGCGCTCGACGCAGCCGTCGAGGCCGCCCAGCGAGAGCATCCACTCAACCTGATCGGCGAGCAGCAACAGGGTGGCCAACGCGGGTGTGTTGTAGGTCTGCTCCTTGCGCGAGTTCTCCAGCGCCGTCTGCAGCGAGAGGAAGCCGGGCTGCCAGCGGCCTTCGGCACCGTCGAGCTCGCCGATGCGGGCGATCGCCGCCGGGCTGAGCGCGGCAAGCCAGAGGCCGCCGTCGGCGCCGAAGGCCTTCTGCGGAGCGAAGTAGTAGACGTCGGCCTGGCTGGCGTCGAGTGGCAGACCGCCGGCACCCGAGGTGGCGTCGATCAGGACGAGAGCGTCCCCCGAGCCAGATGGCCGCTGCACCGGGACCATCACCCCGGTCGAGGTCTCGTTGTGGGCCCAGGCGATCACGTCGGCCGTGAGATCGACGACCGGCGCGGGCGCGTCGCCGGGATTAGCCTCGACCACAATTGGGTCCTGCAGGAACGGCGCGCCCTTGGTCGCCTTGGCAAACTTCTGCGAGAACTCGCCGTAGGCGAGGTGCAGGGCACGCTCGCGCACGAGCCAGGCGCAGGCGGCGTCCCAGAAGGCAGTCGTGCCCCCATTGCCGAGGACGACCTCGTAGCCGTCGGGAAGCGCGAAGAGCTCAGCGAGGCCGGAGCGGACCCGGCCGACCAGATCGCGCACGGGGGCCTGTCGGTGCGAGGTGCCCATCAGCTTCGATTGCCGCGCCAGCTTCTCGAGCGCCTTGGGCCGCACCTTCGAAGGTCCGCAACCGAAGCGGCCATCGGCGGGCTTGAGGTCTGTCGGAATCTGGGCGGCGGTCTCGGTCGTCACGGCGGACGCGACAGGTTAGTGACCAGGACGGGTGGACCTCGCCCAGCCTCAACCTTCACGTTCCGGTGCGCCTTTTGCTCTCTACAGGTGCATAAGGCGCACCGCAACGGCATAGGCTGCCGCCATGAGCGAGACCAATGAGCAGGCCATCAGCAAGGGCGGCGGTTACGCCGTCGCCAACATCAGCGACCTCGGCGAGGGACCGGGATTCCGCAAGATCCGCAAGCCCCTCGGGGTCACCGCCTTCGGCGTCAACGCGATCGTCCTGCCCCCCTCCTACGCCACCGGCAGCCATTACCACGACGAGCAGGAGGAGCTCTACTTCCTCCACAGCGGCCACGTCGCGATCGAGTTCGGCGACGGCACCACCCACGAGCTGGCGCCGGGTGGCCTGGCCTGGGTGGATGCCTCAACCGAGCGCAGGCTCAGAAACTTGAGCGATACCGAGGATGCGGTTTATGTGATCGTCGGTGGCAAGGATGGGTATGTGGGCCGCGACGGCAAACTCGCAGAGGGCGAGACGCACCGCTAAAGCTTCAGGCGCAAGGGATCCGGGTCCCCCTCTCCCGGAGACCGTTGCGCAGCAGATCGGCCCGGTCCTTCATACGTGGTCGCCGAAGCCTCCGTGAGAGGGGGACCCGCATCCCTCCCACGTGCTCTGAGCTGCGCGTCCCGAAGCTTGGAAGGAGGTTCGGAGCCCCTCTCCATGAAGCTTCGGGACCACGCCTCGAAGTGCCGGGACGATCCAGCTGCGCGACGGCTTCAGGGAGAGGGGCTCCGAACCTCCCCGACGCTTAGGTGACGACGGAGCTTCAGAACTCCTGATCGATCCAGGGCATTGTGTCGCGCAGGTCCTTGCCGACCTTCTCGACTTCGTGACCGGCGCCTTCCTCGCGCATCCTTGAGAGGTTCTCGCCGCCGGCGCGGTTCTCGGCGATCCACTCGCGGGCGAACTCGCCCGACTGGATCTCGCCGAGGATCTCCTTCATCGCCGCCCGTGACTCCTCGCCGATGACGCGCTTGCCGCGGGTCATGTCGCCGTACTCGGCCGTGTTGGAGATCGAGTAGCGCATGCCCTGAATCCCCTTCTCGTACATCAGGTCGGCGATCAGCTTGAGCTCGTGCAGGCACTCGAAGTAGGCGAGGCGCGGGTCATAGCCGGCCTCGACCAGGGTCTCGAAGCCGGCGCGGACCAGCTCCGAGGCACCACCGCAGAGCACGGCCTGCTCACCGAAGAGGTCGGTCTCGCACTCGTCCTTGAAGGTGGTCTCGATAATCGCGGCGCGGCCACCGCCGATGCCGGCGGCGTAGGCGAGCACGAGGTCGTGGGCATTGCCGCTGGAGTCCTGCTGAACCGCCATCAGGCAGGGAACGCCGCGGCCTTCCTCGTACTGGCGGCGGACTAGGTGGCCCGGGCCCTTGGGCGCGACCATGCCGACGTCGACGCCGGCGGGCGGCACGATCTGCTCGAAGTGGATCGCGAAGCCATGGGCGAAGAGCAGCAGGTTGCCGGGCGCGATCCCGTCGGAGATCTCGGCCTCCCAGACCTCGGCCTGCTTCTCGTCGGGCAACAGGATCATCACCGCGTCGCCGCGGCTGGCGGCTTCGGCGATGTCGAGCACCTCGAGGCCCGCCTCTTCGGCTTTCGCCCGGCTGGAGGAGTCGGGACGCAGGCCGACGACGACGTCGACCCCCGAGTCCTTCAGGTTGAGGGCGTGCGCGTGCCCCTGGGAGCCGTAGCCGAGGATGGCAACGGTCTTTCCCTGGAGCAGCGAAAGGTCGGCGTCTGAGTCGTAGAAAATGTCCTGAGGCTTGTCATTGGGCATGGGCGGCAGGCTAGCGGAGGGCGCGCCTCATCAGCTTGCCCGAGGGCGTGCGCGGCAGCGCTGCCGCCAGCTCGACTCGCTTCGGCACCTTGTAGCCGGCTAGCGACTCGGCGCAGTGGCGACGCAGCTCGTCGGGGCTGACCTCGGAGCCGTCGCGCAGGACGACGATCGCGGTCACCGCCTGCTGCCACTCCGGGTCCTCGCGGCCGACAACGGCGGCGTCGGCCACCTCGGGGTGGCGCAGCAGGACTTTCTCGACTTCGGCCGGCACCACGTTCTCGCCGCCGGTGACGATCAGGTCGTCCATACGGTCCTCGACGTAGAGGAAGCCTTCCTCGTCGATGCGGCCGAGGTCGCCGGTGTGAAGCCAGCCATCGGCATCGGCGCGGCCCGGTGCGACGGTCGGCCCCTGGACGAGGATCTCGCCGTCCTGGATGCGCAGATGGGCACTCAGCAGCGGCCGGCCGGCGGAGCCCAGCTTGCGGCGGGCGTCGGCGGGCGCCAGGGTCGTCACCTGCGAGCAGGTCTCTGTCAGGCCATAGGTCTGCACGACCGTGGCGCCTCGCCCGAGTGCCTCCTCGAGCGCATCCTCGGGCACCGGACCGCCGCCGATCAGCAGCGCTCTCGGTCCGGAGAGGTCGGCGCCGACCTCGAGCAGGCGAGCGAGCTGCGTCGCCACCAGCGAGACGACGGTGATCCGGTCGTGCTCGAGCGAGGCGGCGACGCGCTCGAGCTCGAAGCCGTCGTGGACGACCGCGGTCGTGCCGTAGATGACCGAGCGCATGACGATGCCGAGGCCGGCGATGTGGCTGAGCGGCAGGCAGCAGAGCCAGCGGTCCTCGGGCTCGACGCCGATGTTGAAGGCGGAGGCGACGGCGCTCCAGAGGAAGTTGCCGTAAGTGAGGCCGATCGGCTCGGGGGCGCCGGTGCTGCCGCTGGTCATCACGTGGCAGGCGACGTCATCCATGTCGTGCTCGCCGAGCAGCGGCAGGTCGGCCTCGGTCTGGGTCAGCTCGCCGGCGTCGTCGAGGTCGACCGCCGGCTCCTCGGCGGCGATCACGGCGGCCCGCTCCTCGGCCGAGAGACGCGGACCGAGCGGCAACAGTACCGCCCCCACCTTCATCAGGGCGTGGACCATCACCACCTGCTCGCGCCGCGGGTGCATCGTCATCGCCACGGTCGAGCCGCGGCGCACGCCGTGGGCGATCAGACGGCGCGCCACCCAGGTCGCCTCGGCCTCGAGCTCGGCGTAGGTGACCTCGCTGCCGTCGGCGACGAGCGCGGTGCGCTCGGGACAGCTCTGCGATCTCTGGGCCAGCCAGTCGTCGAGTTTCATCGGCGGGATATCGTGCCCATCATGCCCAAACGCCACAAGGAAGCACCTACGGACGAAACGCTCTACGCCCCGATCGAGTGGAGGAGCGAAGGTGAGTACGACGACATCGACTACGAGGTCGACGACGGGATCGCCAAGATCTCGATCGACCGGCCCGAGGTCCTCAACGCCTTCAGGCCGCAGACGCTGATCGAGATCTCCGCGGCGCTCGAGCTGGCCCGCGAGGACACCAGCGTCGGCGTGATCATCCTCACCGGCAAGGGAACCAAGGCGTTTTGCTCCGGCGGCGATCAGCAGGTCCGCGGCGACACCGGCTACGTCGAGGAGGGCGCTTCGCTCGGTCGCTTTCACGTCACCGACCTGCAGGTGCAGATGCGGCGACTGCCGAAGCCCGTGGTGGCGATGGTCGCCGGCTACGCGATCGGCGGCGGCCACATCCTGCACGTCTGCTGCGACATGACGGTCGCCGCCGACAATGCTTGGTTCGGCCAGACCGGACCGCGGGTCGGCTCCTGGGATGGCGGCTTCGGCGCCTCGCTGCTGCGCGACCTCGTCGGCACCAAGAAGGCGAAGGAGTTCTGGCTGCTCTGCCGCCAGTACGACGCCGAGGAGGCGCGCGAGATGGGCTTGGTCAACGAGGTGGTGCCGCTCGACCGGCTCGAGGCGGAGACGGTTGCCCGCTGCCGCGAGATGCTCGCCCTCTCCCCCTTCGCCCTGCGCCTGGTCAAGGCCAGCTTCAACGCGCATGAGGATGGTTACGCCGGGATCCAGCAGCTCGCCCACGACGCCAACCTGCTCTTCTACGGCAGCGAGGAGGCGGCCGAGGGCCGTGAGGCCTTCAAGGACAAGCGAGCACCGGACTTCTCGAAATTCCCGAGGCGGCCGTGAAGGCCGGAGCCACCGCATGAGGATTTGGGTAATGGCGGCACGGCCGCGAACGTTGCCGGCCGCCATAGCTCCCGTGCTGGTCGGGACCGCAGCGGCGGTCGAATGGGCCGGAAAGCTCCCCAGGGCTGGGGCGTTCCTGGCGGCCCTTATTGGCTCGGTCTTCATTCAGATCGGGACGAACCTCGCCAATGACTACTCCGACGCCAGGCGCGGCGCCGACACCGCCGACCGACTCGGCCCGGTGCGGGTCACCTCAGCCGGATTGGTGACGCCGCGCCGCGTGCTCCATGCGACCTGGATCGCATTCGGCGTTGCGATCGCCTGCGGCATCTACTTGGCAGTGGTGGCAGGGCCGGTAATCCTGCTGATCGGCGCCCTCTCAATCGCCGCCGGCGTCCTCTACACAGGCGGGCCGCGGCCCTATGGCTACGCCGGCCTCGGCGAGGTCTTCGTCTTCCTCTTCTTCGGCCTGGTAGCGGTCAACGGCTCCTACTACGTCCAGCTCGAGCAGCTCGACGCGTTGCCACTGGGACTCTCGATCGCGGTCGGTTTCATCGCCACGGCGATCCTCGTCGTCAACAACGTGCGCGACCTCGAGACCGACCGCCGGGCGGGCAAGATGACCCTGGCGGTGCGGATGGGACGACACAACGCCGTCGTCCTCTACCGCGGGCTGGTGCTCGGCGCCTTCGTCGTGCTGCCGCTTTCGCTGCTGGCCGGTGGGGGCAGCTGGCTGCCGCTGATCGGGCTGCTGGCGTTGCCGATGGCGGTGAAACCGATGCGGGCGATGACCAACCGCACCGATGGCCCGGCACTCAACGGCGCCCTGGCGGGCACGGGCGCACTCCTCGGGGTCTTCAGCTTGCTGGTCTCGATCGGCCTGCTATTGGCGAGCTGATGCGCCTCGCCTCAGTTGAGGTCATCCCCTACGCGCTGCCTTTCAAGGAGCCGTACGTGACCGCGCGCGGCCGGCTGGAACAACGCGAGATGGCGCTGCTGCGACTGCGCTCGGACGACGGGCTGGTGGGTCTAGGAGAAGCTGTACCGCTCTCCCTGCGGGGCGGCGTGACCCTGACTCAAGTCGTCGCCGAGCTAGAGAGGCTGGCGAAACGCGACGAGGTAAACGAGGAGACGCTCGGAAGCCGCGCCATGGGGCTCTCGGCACCTGCGCGTTGCGCCGCACTGACAGCACTGCTGGACTTGCGAGGACGGAGAGCAACGGGTGAAGGTGGAGATGTGCCTGTCGAAGCAAGATCGGAGCCGGTCGAGTGCAATGCGACGCTGGTCGCCGGCGAGCCCGCCGCAGTGGCAGCAGACGCCGAACGCTGGGCAAGCGAGGGTTTCTCGACCTTCAAGCTAAAGCTCGGAGTCGGCGATGACGCCGGTCAGGTGCGGGCCGCACGCCAGGCACTGGGACCAGAGGCGCGGATCCGGGTTGACGCCAACGCCGCCTGGGATGTCGAGACCGCGCGGCGCAGGCTGAACGAAATCGAGCAGTTCGATGTGGAGCTCGCCGAGCAGCCTGTCGCCACGCTGGAGGAAGCGGCACAGGTGTCGGGATCAACCTCGATTCCGCTCGCCGGGGACGAGAGCATCGAGAGTCGCGACGATGCCATACGCGCCGTGAAGCTGGGCGCGTGCAAGCTGGCCGGGCTGAAGCTATCCAAGGTTGGGGGGCCCGAGGATGCGATCGCGATCGCGGAGGTGCTGCCTTCGTTCGTCTCCAGCGCGCTCGACGGGCCAGTTGGGATTGCCGCCGCGGCCCAGGTCGCCGAGACGCTGGACCAAACGGCGCTCGGCGTTCACCACTTCGCCCACGGCCTCGCCACTCAGCGGCTTTTCGCCGCGACGGTCGCCTCGGTCGAGTGCGAGCTGCGCGACGGGATGCTGTACCCGCCAGGGGGCCCGGGCCTTGGCGTCGAGCTGGACGAGAAAGCCCTGCAGGCCCACCGTCTCTAGTCGTGTGGCGCCTTATTCCTCTACGTAGGGGAATAAGGCGCCATAGGCTGCCCGGGATGGACTCAACGAATCGCAACACGGCCCTGGCCTCCGCCTTCGCCGAGGAGCTCGCGCGCGGTGGCTTGCGACGCGCGGTGGTCTCCCCCGGCTCGCGCTCGACCCCGCTCGCCGTGGCGCTGTGGCGCCGGCCCGAGATCGAGGTGAACGTGATCGTCGATGAGCGCTCGGCGGCGTTCTTCGCGCTCGGAGCGGCCCAGGCAACACGAGCACCGGTTGCCCTGCTCTGCACTTCGGGGACCGCGGCCGCCAACTACCACCCAGCGATTTGCGAGGCGGATGAATCGGCGGTGCCGCTCGTCGTCCTCACCGCCGACCGGCCGCCGGAGATGCGCGGAATCGGCGCCGGGCAGACGATCGATCAGATCAAGCTCTACGGCGAATCGGTGCGCTGGTTCTGCGAAGTCGGCACCCATCAGGCCGACGACGATGGACTGTTGCATTACCGCTCGGTTGCCTGTCGGTCACTGGCCGCCGCTCGCGGCGAAACCCGGCCCGGCCCCGTCCACCTCAACCTGCCCTGGCGCGAGCCGCTGGCGCCGCTAGTGGTCGAGGGCGCAGTTACCGCCACCGATCCACTGGCTCTGCAAGGACGCGACAACCGCCCGCTTACGGCCGTCACCTCGATTGATCTAGAGCCCTCCGCCTTTCTACTCGACGAGATGGCCGGCCACATCGGCGAGGCGATCGCCGGGGTGATCATCGCCGGACGCCAGCTCGACGCCGAGCTGCGTGAGCCGCTTGCGCACCTTGCCCGGGCCTCGGGCTTTCCGATCCTCGCCGAGCCCACCTCACAGCTCCGCTGCGGTCCCCACGACCGCTCCTACGTCGTCTCGACCTATGACTTGCTGCTGCGCGACAAGCACTTCGCCCGCTCCGTCGTGCCCGACCTAGTCCTGCGCTTCGGCGAGATGCCGACGAGCAAGCCGCTGCGCTCCTGGCTGGCCGCAAGCGGCGCCGACCAGATCGTGATCGACCCCTATGGCGGTTGGAACGAGCCGACCAACAGAGCCGCCGCAATCTTGCGCGCGGACCCGACCGAGCTTGCGGCGGGCTGGGCAACGCGCCTGGAGAAGGAAGAGCGCCCGGCGCCACGCCGCTGGCTCGATGCCGAGCGGGCAGCGCGCGAGGCGCTCGAGTCCTCCTTCGCCGACAACGAGATCTCCGAGCCCGCCCTCCACCACGCGCTCGGCCAGGCTCACCGCGACGGCGATCTCGTCTACACCGCCTCGAGCATGCCGATCCGCGACCAAGAGGCGTTCCTACTCGCCGGCGAGGCCGATGTGGCCTTCCTCTGCAACCGCGGCACCAACGGAATCGACGGCCTGATCTCCTCCGGCATCGGCGCCGCGTATGCGAGCGACAAGTCGACGACGATCATCACCGGCGACCTCGGCCTCCTCCACGACATCGGCGGCCTCGCCGCCCTGCGCGATGTCTCCACACCAGTCCGCA